>CWHH01000220.1_pt2 | contig 1276 bp, 2 predicted proteins | sample 660831 | NCBI WGS metagenome assembly CWHH01 (sample SAMEA3735738, study PRJEB9488) | human gut metagenome | biome: ENVO:mammalia-associated habitat; material: ENVO:feces | place: Malawi | collected 2009-02-27 | reverse complement strand
CAGCAAGTTGTGTTTTCGTTTAACGAAAACGAAATGGTTTAACGGCGGCAATCCGCCGTTAAACTGATATCTATTTAATGCTCCGAAGTCGCATATCATTAAAGGCTGATATTTGTTATTTCTCAAGTTGAATCTACGATGTTTGAAAACTGCATTTTCTTACGTAAATTTTTCTCTTAATCGTATTTATAACATAAATTTTACCAGCCGTTGTTTCAATATCATATTCATACACCTTCTGTAATTGAGGAGACTGAGGTTTTAGTTCTTTAACTATTAAAGGCTTTTTTATTGGAGTGCTAGCGAATAATGGATTCGAACATTCTCTGTTTACTTGCTTTAAACCTTTCCCTTTCAGTGGAACATAAGAACGGATACGGAGTGTACCACCTATATTGGATCGAATGATCGCTTTATTTAATAAATTGTTTTTCCAGTCCATATCAACAGTAAAATTTCCACGTGCCACCAACCCCTTCACACTTCCTTCTTCCCATGCATCAGGCAATGCTGGCAATAAATGCACGGCACCGTCGTGACTTTGAAGCAACATCTCCGCTACTCAGGCTGTATAACCGAAATTACCATCAATTTGGAATGCTGGATGCCCATCCAGCATATTGGGATAGGTACGTCCGTTCGGATATTCTTTGGTCAAGTTATCGTTGGGCAATAGTTGAATCATATTTTTGATGATTTGAAAAGCATGGTTTCCGTCTTGCATACGTGCCCAGAAATTGATTTTCCAGCCGATACTCCAACCGGTAGTTGTAGTAATGTATTTCTTGCTGCCTGAAATAACTCAGGATTTGAGTATGGAGAAATTTGATTACTCGGATATAGCCCGTACAAATGTGAAATATGACGGTGCTCGTCCTTGGGATTGTCAACATCTTCCAGCCATTTTTGTAGTTGGTTATGTTTTCCTATTTGCATGGGTGGAAGTTTCTCTAGTGGTTGTTTTAGAGAGTCTTGGAAAGAGGGAGCTTCACCTGCGATTTGTAAAGCCAATAAAGTATTGTGTAGCGCGTCAAAAGCAATCTGATTATCCATGGTGCATCCGGCAGTGATCGGACTATGTTCTGGTGATACGGAGGGAGCTACTACCAGCCATTTATAGGTAGGATGTTCTACCAGAAAATCCATATAGAATTGTGCGGTTCCTTTCAGAATGGGATAATACTCTTTCAGAAACTCTTTATTTCCTGTAAAGAGGTAATGTTGCCAGATATGTTGAGCTAACCATGCACCGCCGCTAGGCCACATTCCGGCTGCA
>CWHH01000195.1_pt3 | contig 1301 bp, 3 predicted proteins | sample 660831 | NCBI WGS metagenome assembly CWHH01 (sample SAMEA3735738, study PRJEB9488) | human gut metagenome | biome: ENVO:mammalia-associated habitat; material: ENVO:feces | place: Malawi | collected 2009-02-27 | reverse complement strand
CACACGAGTTGCCTGTTCTTTGGTCACACCCCTACGTGCCAGTTCAGAGGCTAGTTGTTTCTGCTCTTTACCCTGGCGAATACCATCCTTTACATATTCAAGAACTTGAGAGTCGCTCATATTTTGAGCCATTAAGGGAGAAAAAACTCCCAGTATCAAAAATAGAAGAAGAGTCCGAAAAAGCGTTTGTATTTTCATCGATCAATTCAAATTAGAAAAATTAGCCCACATGAATGTCTGCAGATTCAACATAACCAATAGGCATATCTACACAGGCACAGCCAAGCATATTTAACCGAACTGCTATTTTACTTTTACCATCAACACTGACCAATTCACCAACCAGTCCAGTCAAAGGTCCTTTCACGACACGAACTTTTTCACCACGTGCCAATGGAGAACTATTCATACAAATAGCTTCTTCTGAATAATCAAGCATAAAACGGAAACGAGCCATCTGTTCATCAGGAATCACTGCTGGAGTACTTTCTCCACGCATCACCATATAACGGCTCACTGTAGAAAAGCTTAGAACTTCTTTACGTTCAGATGGATCAGCATGAACAAATACCATCATTGGAAGAAGAACAGATTCAACTATCTTACGACGGTCGCTCCATTGATGAATTTCCTGCTGAACGGGAACAAAAGAATCAATTCCCATCTTAGACAAACGCTCGGCAACTTTTTTCTCGTGATGCATTCGAACGAGTGCTACATACCAGCGTTTTGAGTGTGCTACGCCTTCCCCTGTCCCACTACTAGGCCCGGCATTTACTGATTTCGGTTTCGTTAAAATCATATTTTTTTACCCCATGTTCATCCGTTACTTCTTAGGTAACAGACAATACATACACGAAACGCATACTACAGTGAAAATAGAAATCACATACATGACAAAGGCGTAGAAAATGGAAAAGCCTAATATTCAATAAGAAAACTATTGAATTAGGCAATGAAAAAGTATAGAGCATGGAAATAAGATTATTTCATGTTCAGACAGTTTTTTGCTCTATGTTTCAGATAAAACGAAAAAAAGTGGAAGAATATTTGCTTACTATTCGTGTTTTTGTCTATCTTTGCGTCAAATTTAAGTTCTGTTACCTAAGAAGTAACACACACATTTTACTTCTGATTATCAATATTTTATATATCTACCATCTGTCTACACAACAGTTTCTCACGTAAGATAAATTCCCTTTATTCACCTCCGTACGTTCTTTAAGTCCGAAGCCTTTCAAATAGATTTGTGTGGTTTTTATAGATTTGTGTCCCAATGATTCACTAATCATTTCAATCGA
>CWHH01000109.1_pt1 | contig 4042 bp, 2 predicted proteins | sample 660831 | NCBI WGS metagenome assembly CWHH01 (sample SAMEA3735738, study PRJEB9488) | human gut metagenome | biome: ENVO:mammalia-associated habitat; material: ENVO:feces | place: Malawi | collected 2009-02-27 | reverse complement strand
ATCAATATAGAAATAACCGTCATTACGAATTTTTTCGAAATTCTGAATGCCGATCGGATAAATTTTATGGCTCATATTCTCTTCTTTTATTAATCAATGCCTTTCTTGCAAAGATATATATTTTTAATAGAACTCTTTGTCATAGCAGGTTAAAAGATTCTTTTCAATCATTCATTCTGCACATTTCCCCGGAAACTTAGGGACGATAAAATAAGGGGATGATGACTGCACAAAATTACGAAAAGCCCGGACTTTCGCAAGCTCGGGCTTTCTGTATCTTGGGGACATCTCCTTTACCTATAGGGAAATGGGCGACTAGCAATTTGATTCTAGTACAACAAAAAAGACGTTCCAAGAGTAAAGATAAAAGGGATGCCAGTGGGAAATGTGGGGAGGCATCCCTTTTCTAATAGAAGAATAAAGATAGAAGGATGGACTTTCACAAGCTGTGTCTCTTCGCTTTGTCACTTCTCAACATATAATCTTCACACTTCGGTGAAGAAGGGTTTCATATTTATGGAGAGAGCGCACTTCAACAAGCACGGGCTCTCCTATTATGTTATATCATTCTAGAGATAGCTCCCACCTCTGCCAGAGGCAAATATAGAGGAACTATCTAATAGAACATTAAAGGATTTCAAATTAATCCGCAAAGAGAGCAGTAGGGAATGTTACTGTCTTCACCACAGGTGCAGGAGATGTTGCGCTCCAGCTGATTGAAGGAGTAATAGTAACCGTCACTACCAAATCTTGCACAAGACCCTTCAAGGCCTTACCAACTGTTGTTAATTTCAGTTTCTTATTAGCATCAAACTCGAAGTTAACTTTATCACTTAGTTCTACCTTAATAGAATATCCATAAAGAGCAAGAACATCGTCAGCGGTAGTCAAAACACTAGTGTCATAAGTTTCACCATTTGCAGTCGGCCACATATTCTTACCTTTTCTGTCTTTCCATACAATGTCACCCAGTACATCAATCTCTGCATCTATGGTTTCAGCTGTATACGCTGTTGTGATACCTTTTTTAGCGTCCGTTGCACCAAATGTTGATGTAAGCAGTTTTGATAATGAGATAAATTTCACCTTTTGGTTAGCAATTGAAGCAGGTTCAGCAGCATCGTTAGGTTGACAATTTACATTTACGGTCAATGCCATATTGTCTTTAGCGTGATCCATGTCTACTGTGAATTTACCGTTAGATTCACTTCCTACAGGATCTTCACCATTCTTGTCTATAGCATACGTAATATTGTTGTATATACCTGCATTAACTCCTTCAGTAATAGCGCTCCATGTAGTAAAGATTGAGCCCATTTCTCTTTCGAGGCTGATGCTCTGAATCTTATCACCATTCTTAGTTTCATTAATCAGAAGAGATACCTCGTCATCTTCAGTCCACATACCTGAAGTTTTTGTAAATACAGGCATCTTATAGTCAACAGTTACCGGCATTTTGAATATAATTTGCTTCGTTGCGTCGACGTCAACTGTCAATACGACTTCCATAGTACCCTTGCATGCAGCGGCTACTGTCAGTTTCAGGTTATCATATTTAGTATCACCAGAAGCACCAATACCACTGAACTTCACTTTGTCTCCATCGTTAACCGTAGCAGTTGAGCTAGCAAGTTTAGCAGCTGTAATAGCGTCTTTGATTGCCTTAATATTAGCTGCTGACACAACAATGTCGGATTTTTCTGATTTATTCCAAACTACCGTCTGTGCTGCCAAAGATTTTGTTTCTATTTGCTTAAAGGTGACAGTCAGTTTAGCCGGAGCAGAGGAGCCACCGACGCTAGAATAATCAATGCCCTCATGAGCTTCTCCATCAAAAGGAATACCATTTGTAGTTATATAGCAGACTTCAACCTTTGCTTCTTGCCCTTTGGTAGAAGTGATGGTTTGTTTGCCGGCCTCGTTCGTTCCCAATGTTACACCTTCAGGAGCATCGGCTGCCAACTTATAATAATATGCATAGACTGTACTCAAATCCATAGGAGTGGTGGTAGCTGCAGCTGCCAAGTCATCCAAAACCTGTACCTCACCAACTTTTGCGGACACTGCTGCATCTACCAGTTTAGTAGCACTTGTAACTGCTTCTGGTTTGATTTTAACATCATAAGCAGAGATTATTTCATTGTTCCATGCGTCTTTTGTACAGAATGCGTATGCTTCATCGGCAGGAAGGGCATTCTCCAGATTCAAACCATCTTTTAGTGTAACAGTAAGGTCGTAAACACCACGATTCACTTTAGCTTCGGTAGCACGTGTCAATGGTTTTGCAGTTTTATTTTGTTCGATCTTAGAGATAACAAAATTAGCTTCATTTTGAGAATTCATCAAATAGATTTGATATTTGCTATCAGTAAAGTCAGGACCTACCGGATTAATCAACGCATTCAACACGCCGGAATTAGTTATTAACAGGTCATTTTTCTTAAATTCTTTTTTCTCATCACCCATACCAAAAGTGAAATCAGCTTTGCATTGAGCATAACTTAATTTAAGTTCCTTTGTTCCGCCTGTAGTGATTTTACCATTATTAATATTCACTCCTTCAATGCTACTAATCAAAGCTGCAGTAGGCAAAATACTTGTTAATTCAGTTCCAGTAGTTTTATCTTTTACATGTAGAGTGAAGCTAGGTAATCCCTCATTCTGTACAGCATAAACAGTGGCTGACGAATAATCACCTTTTACCCATTTATTTGTAACGTCATCATAAAAATACCAATAATCTTTTTCAAATTCACCTGTTCCATCGCCAATAAAAGGAGATTTTCCGGCAGGACCGGCAGGACCGGCAGGACCTTCAGGACCAACAGGACCTTCGGGGCCAACAGGACCAGTAGCACCGGTCTCACCCTTTTCACCTCGTGCCGGTTTCCCAGTATCAGCACCGTCTATAAACCAGTTTCCATTTTCTCCAATTTCAACGACAGATCCATCTTTACCATTCACAATAGAATATTTATTTCCATTGTTGAAAGTAATTTCAAATCCACCAGTGATACTTTTAATGTCTGTTACCCAATTACCTGCATTCACTTTTGCTTGCAGTTCAGCAAGACCTGCCGCATTGGCATCAATCTGCGTTTGCAGATTGTCGATGTCATCATCATAGTCTTTACAGCCTACATAAGTGACAGTAGCAAGCGTCAATGCCCCGAAAAGCATTACCCTAACAAAATTTTTCTTCATAACTACTTAAAAATTACATTAATAATATATTATTAAACACTAAGTTTCAATAATAGCACGCCCGTTACTCTGTAGGTAACGGAGAAACCTTTGTGCCTGCTTTTCGGGAGTAGTCAATACTGGGAAATGATAAGATAAACAATGAAACATTTTTTACCCCTGCTTCTGAAAGACAGTAGAGGAAAGGAGATCTTTTGCAAAAATTTAGAAGTTAACAAAGCCCTAATACAAAGAATCCGCGTGTTTTATTTGATTAATTCCTGTTTTGAGTAGTTTATTAGAAAAAATGTATGATTTCGTTTGGTTGTTTTAAGAAATATGCTCATATTTGCACCGATATTCATTCCCGTTACCTACAGAGTAACAGAGTTATTTCCAAGCACTTACACCTACAATAGAACGTTTTACAAAGTCAAGAACTTGTTTATTTGCTTCATCAATTTTCTTACTCCGGAAAGGTTTCAGATAAGTCTCCGTCACAGTGATAGACGAATGTCCCATCGCTTCGGAGATAATGCCCGGATGGATTTCACAATAATAAGCTGTCGTAGCCCAGGTATGGCGGGCGGTGTACGAGCTCAATTTATCGGATAATCCCAATAATTCACCTAGCAACATCAACTGTTGGTTAAAGCTGCGCAATGCCAACTGATATTCGCGATACGCCTCTTTAGTTCCTTCACGGCTTTTCAACAATGGAAATAAATAGGGAGAAGAGGGATCGCGATTCATATACTTCTTCACCAGGATCATCGCTTCGGGAGTCAACGTCACAGACAACGGGCGCCCTGTTTTACGCCGGCGATATGTTATTACGTTATCACGCAAATCACTCTTA
>CWHH01000100.1_pt1 | contig 4411 bp, 6 predicted proteins | sample 660831 | NCBI WGS metagenome assembly CWHH01 (sample SAMEA3735738, study PRJEB9488) | human gut metagenome | biome: ENVO:mammalia-associated habitat; material: ENVO:feces | place: Malawi | collected 2009-02-27 | reverse complement strand
ATATACAATTATGTTCTCAAATAGAGGGTTAGAGATAAATGAATTAATATAATAGTATACTATATATTAAGGTGTTGGTGATATTTTCCATTGTTTTTTGGCTTAGATGATGATATGATAAAATTAGGAGGAAATGGACTGGGCGGTCTTGGGCTAAAGAATGACCTTTCTTCACTTACGGGCAATTATATTGAGTGGGTGCAAGGTTTCTTTGCTACTTTCTTTTCCGCTCAGGCTCATGAAAGAAAGTAGTCCCGCTGGATTTTCCTGCCGGATTTCCTTTTTACTTTTGAGTTCTCAACCATCCATCCCGCTGTTTGCGGCATTCGTCAAGCGTTTTAGCCACTGTGCTGAACAGTTCCATGTCTGTATGGCGATAATCATACTGGAAATAAATCTGTCCCCTGAATGCGCCTAAACAGCATTTTACATATTTTTCTTCTCCCGGTGTTTGGGTAATGCTTACCCCGTTTTTGTTTAAAGTTTCCATATTGGTATAATTTATAATGAGTTGTCAGATAATCAAAAGTGAAAGCAACACAATGAAAATAAAAGCCATACAAAACAGGTAAACGGCAGAGATAAACAGCCGGAGAACGAACCGGATAATAAAAAAGCCTATGGTTAGGGCTATCCACATTCCGGCGGTGCTGGTGGCTGCCTGATAGATGATAAAAGCAAGTATAAACCATCGTAAAAAAGTCGTTATCTTATTATATACTTTCATTGTCTTGGTGTGTTATGGGTGGATTGCTCCACCCGGTTAATAATCAGGCGCAACAAAAGACAAAACCGTTATCCATCCAGTAATCAGTCATAAACAGGTCACGGGCAAAAGCCGAATAATCAAAATAACGTCTTGCAAAATCCGGCAACTCGTAACATTCTCCTACTATTTCAAAAGCGAAATCTTCTTCATCTTTATACTCTCCCTGATATTCGTTCTCAAAGGAAGAAACTAGGTCGTCCGCATCCTCTTCGCTTATATCGCTGTTGTGGTGGTCGCACCATACGAAAAACGCTTCCTGCTCGGTTTCACTTAGCTGTTCGATGGCATCCCGAAGCTCAAAGAACTTATCGGAAAGCCAGCTTTCGGAAATCAGGGTTTCCGGGATATTCTCGTAATCCTGAAACATATATTCCGGCTCTTGCTCGTCCTCGTGGAGTTCCCGGCACGCTTCTAAAAACTCGTCCTTGTCCGAATAGTCGGACAGGTCTAACCACTTGCCGAAAAGTGAACCATTGTTATACTTGGCATACGTACCTACATAAACTCTTGCTTCTGATAATGTTACTGTTTCCATGACTTTTGTATTTTAATTGTTTACATCGCTTGTCGCCCACCACATGAATTTTTCCTTTAACTGAATGGGAACATTGTCTTTTCAAAGGTTCGGGAATGGTACAGGGCAAATTATTATTTATGAAATACTACCCGCAGGTGTGGAGATTTCTAAAAAATAATTTGAACAGTAACAGGCACGGATATACCTTTGACAATGTTCCAATCAGTTTTAGGGAAAATTTTTCTCTTATTTGAGAGGATAGAAGTAAAAGCCATCAGGCTTTTTGTATTGGGTAATGAGAGAGTAAAAAAAGGGCTTATAAAAGCCCCTCGTCTGCAAAACTGTAATAGCTTTCTTCTGTCAGGATGATATGGTCGAACAGGTGTAAATCCAAGATTTTGCAGGCTTCTTTTATTTTTGAGGTGATTTGTTTGTCCGGTTCACTCGGACGCAAGTTGCCCGATGGGTGGTTATGTGAGAGGATTATCCCCGAAGCGTGGACTTTCAGGGCGGTTTGCAGGATGATTTTCACGTCCATAACAGTTTCAGCCATGCCACCTTTAGAGATAAGGGAAACGCCTAAAGCCTTGTTAGCCCGGTTGAGGAACATTACATAACTTTCTTCGTGGTGTTCCATACATTCCGCATAGAACGGTTTCAGGTAAGAGTAGGACGTTTCGGATGAGAGTATTTTCACCCTTTCGGATGCTTTTACATTGTCTTTATAAGAGATAGTGATTTCCGGCATGGTAAATTCTGTTGTTTTCATGACTACTGAATTTTAAATTAAACAATAAGAAATTTTGCCGGACACCCACAGTTTGGCGGGGACTTCAACCATATCTTTTCAAAAAATACGACCCGTAGGTGTGGAGATTTTTTAGAAAACCGGAACGGGTCGGATTTGGTATTTGTCCTCGCCGAACTGTAACTTTGCTAAAATTTGTGATTGAGATACATTACTTTAGGGAACTAAAAAAGGGGTATCACTGGTGACACCCCTTAGACAACTGAATACCTTAAACCGTTATTCGTCATAGGTTCTATATCCTATCGGTTTTCGTGGCTTCGGTTCGGGCTTGCTTAGTAACTGGGTCAGTGCTTGATAAACCTCGCTGAATTGTGCATCCGTACTCTGTTCCAGTTCTTCGATACGTTTAAGAAGTTCCTCGTAACCGATTGACATTTGCCGCATGAGGACGAAAGCACGCATGATGGAGATATTCACGTCTATGGCGGTCTGACTGCGTAAAACACTGGATAGCATCGCTACTCCCTGCTCGGTGAAACAATCGGGAAGTATATAGCTGTGTTTCAGGTTCTCCGGCAACTGGTCACAATTTGTGACCAGTTCGTCCCATTCCTCTTTTGTCATGGTAAAGCGGAAATCACCGGGAAAACGCTTTTCATTACGCTTTACTGCCTGTTTCAAGGCTTTGGTCTGTACTCCGTAAAGTTCTGCCAAATGGAAATCAAGCATGACCCGGCAACCTCTGACCTCAAAAATTTTGTTTTGGATGATTTGTAAGTCCATAATGTTATTATTTAATGGTGAGTAATTGAAAGCATAAAGGAAAGGGACTTATCACAAATTGTGATAAGTTCCCTATATACCTATTTCATAGATACTTCTTTGTAGATTTTTTCAATGCCGACAAACTTCTTGTCAAGCCCCTGCATATCGTTACTAATTTTGTTATTGGTAATGCGGGCGTATATCTGTGTGGTTTCTATGTTGGTGTGTCCCAACATCTTACTAACGGTTTCAACGGGTACACCTTTGGCAAGCGTGGTTGTCGTTGCGAAAGTATGCCTTGCAAGATGAAATGTCAAATTCTTTTTAATTCCGCAAACATCCGCTATTTCTTTCAAATAGGCGTTAAGTTTTTGATTGCTGATTACCGGAAGTATTTTACCGTTCGGCAACTTGCCTTTATACTTCTTCAATATCATTTTGGGAATATCCAGCAAGGGAACATTTACGTCCGTATTGGTCTTTTGGCGTTTGGTGATTATCCATAAATTACCGTCAAAGGATTTACGGATATTATCTTGCGTAAGGTTGGCAACATCTATGTAAGCCAAACCAGTAAAACAGGAAAAGATAAACAAGTCCCTGACGTTTTCCAAACGTTCGGAAACCATCTTCTTTTTAAGGATGATTTTTATTTCGTCCTCTGTCAAATACCCTCTATCCACTTTCTCCAAACGTATTTTATAGTTGGCGAACGGGTCGCCTACCAAGATGCCGTTATTACGGGCTATCAGGATAATGCGCTTGAAGAACTGCATGAACTTGGCAGTCGTATTATAACCACATTTACAGGTGGTACGCAAATATAACTCGAAGTCAGTAATGAACATCGGGGTTATTTCCTTTATAGAAATATCCGACAGGTTATATTTGCTTTGGATGAACTCGGCAAGATGGCGGCGGGTCACTTCATATTTGCGATAAGTGGCAATCGTTTTGGATATGCCGACCAACTGTTTCCCATCGTCATTGTGCTTTTGGAAAAGGTTAAGGATGGTATCGTGGTTTTCGCTATGCCCTAAAAATTCATTCTTCACCTTTTCGGCGGTAACATAATTGTCACGCCTTTGCAGTTCGTGATAGATGGTATTAAGGGATGCGTTTATATCATCCAGCAATCGGTTGATGCGGGTAGCTTCCGCAGAACGTCCGGCGGCTTTGCCTGCCTTACCGTCCCAAAGTTTGGGTTGAACGTCCAGTTTGGAATTAAAACGGCTTGCCACACCATCAATCGTGATGCGGACAAAAATAGGGTAACTGCCATTGATTTTTTGCTTGTCCTTTTTCACAAAGAAAAGAACGGAAAATGTACTCTTCATAAACTCACTTTTTTAGGTTACAAAACTACGGTAATTAACTCAAAGTGAAGTTTATACAGGCTCGCCAAATAGCGACAGAAGTTCGCCAATTTCAGACTAAGTGTACCCCTTTTGGACTTTCAGTTGTCGGGGGTATGAGTTAGGTTACTAACTTTGTCTTTTAGGGTCTAAATGATGTCCGGTAGGGCAGACATAAGGGGATAAAAAAGTCCCACAAATCGTTGAATTTGTGGGACTTGGCTGTTCATTGTCCGGTTTTGTCCGGTTAGTTC
>CWHH01000054.1_pt1 | contig 4771 bp, 2 predicted proteins | sample 660831 | NCBI WGS metagenome assembly CWHH01 (sample SAMEA3735738, study PRJEB9488) | human gut metagenome | biome: ENVO:mammalia-associated habitat; material: ENVO:feces | place: Malawi | collected 2009-02-27 | reverse complement strand
AGTACCGAAGTTTCCCTCCACCTGTAGCCCCGTGGCTACTTGCTTCATAAATGTTACTACTTTCAACATTTTCTCAATTTATTAATTTATTCGACAATAAAGATACAAGTATTCTTTCATCTAAAAACTCATCATACGAACAAAACTGAAAACGAAGATGTTTTTATAGAGAAAGCTATCAAAGTCGATTTATAACAAAAACCCGGACTTTCGCAAGCTCGGGTTTTCTATATCTTGTGAACGCCTCCTTTACCTATAGGGAAATGAGGGACTAGCAATTTGATTCTAGTACAACAAAAAAGACGTTCCAAGAGTAAAGATAAAAGGGATGCCAGTGGGAAATTAGGGTGGCATCCCTTTTCTAATAGAAGAACAAAGATGGAAGGATGGACTTTCACAAGCTGTGTCCTTCGCTTTGTTCTGGGGTAAAAATATCTTTTTCACACATAGGTGAAGAAGGGTTTTTAGTCTGGAATACTAGTTGACTCTTTTGTCGGATCTATTTTCACTGTAACCGTTTTACCAGCAGCATAATTAGTAATTGTTCCCCAACGTGATTCGGCAACAATGTTAACAATAATGCTAACTTCAGCTTTCAACTGCTTTCCTGTATTGGTAAGAGTCAAAGCACCCGTATTCTTATCTAAAGTAACATATTTAGCATTAGCGGCATCAGCCAATTCAAATGTAGGAGCTACAAATCCGAATATGCCTAATGGAGCTGCTCCCCATTTGTCGCCAGCTTTTACTTCCTTACCTGCTTCCCACATTTTCTCTTTATTAGAAGCTTTCCATATAGCTCCTGTTGCAAGTTGAGTAGTTGCATCCACTTTATCACTACCAATCTTCACTGTTGTAGCAGTCGGAGCAGTCCATTCACCACTAAGATCAGCAAGAGTAAAGGTTGTTTCCTTAGAAGTTACTAATTCGATATCTGCTCCAGCCGCATTTTTAGCAATAACCTTAGCAACAACTACTATAGCCTTAGCAGGAGCAGGGTTAGAGTATGTATTATCCACTTTCAAGACATTATCTGCAAGGCTAACACCAGTGATCGCCTCTTTCAGTGAGAACTGAACAGTAGCACCTACCTTCTTAGCATTGTCCACAATCGTTGCATAGTTCGCAAAGAGAGAAGGGATTTCCATCATGAAATTCATAGATGTAGGCTTGTCTGCCGGAAGAAGATTTGCGGTCAAAGCCAAACTTGATCCACCAGTAATAATCTTATCATCATACGTCAATGTGTAATCAGCATCTGTTACCTCAACTGTAATTGATGGTTTCAAAGTGAAGTTCTGTACATCAGATACCTTTACTTTTACTTCCGGTACATAAGTATCTTTTACTGTACCCTTCGGAACTACAATTTCCAATTCGTTTGTAGTGGTATTAGCTTTAAATCTCAAATATACTCCTTCTGCAGCTTTAAAGGCAAAATTCTCTGCTGGCAATTTTTCATAAACTTCCTGACTAATACCAATATCAGTACTACCACCAGTTGTACCATAAGGAACTGTCACATCAGCTACTTGTTCTTTTGTTCCATCAAATTTAACTGCCGAAATAGTTGGAGAAACTTCCGGATCTGTCGATGCCGCTTTAGCGGTAACATCAGCAAAAGCAGTAACTTTCTCGAAATCAGTACCAGTGATTGTTACAGTGGCCTTTGGTTTGGCTATTTTACCATTAGAAGCATCAGTATAATTTTTCAACTTCAGTACACCCTTCTCAATGGTATAGGAAGCCGCATCATCGCCCTCTACCTTATATGATACTACGAACTTCTCGGCATTCACACTGCTTGCCATTGGCTCATTAGTAACATCATCACCAGCTCTATTTTTACCAGTAATCTGAAGAACAGCTCCCGTTGCATAATCTACAACTGATAGAGGTTTATCATAAAGAATATAATCAATTTCTTTATTCGGTGATTCCACTTTTACATCAGTAATCGCTCTATAATCCGAAATTACCGGGAAATAGTTCGAACTGATATTAGTCAGATTCTTGCTTTGATCTTTAGCGATAAGATTCAGACTAACAGCGAAACTCTTGTCCGTTGAAGTAGAAATAGTAAAAGTAACGATACCTGTAGCTTCGTCTACTTCCGTTTTCTCAATGTTATAAATCTCGGCTGTGCGGGTCTTAATTTCCTGTCCGTCGAACGAAGGAGCATAATTCTCTGCGAAGTTGGCAACGGCCGTTGCAGGAGAAATACGGAATTTCATCTGGATCGGTTTCGTTTCAGCTACCAATTTATTATCGTAGAAATAAGACATAAAGATGATTTTACCATCTTCATATTCAGGAACATAAACTACGCTCTGAATCTGATTTTCAAGTGCTGTGATACGAGTTTTTAATGCAGTAAACTCTCCATCTACCCCACTTTTATAAGTAGCAAGATAGGCTTCTACTTTATTATCAAAATCTGCTTTAGTAGCGCAATAGCCATAACTAGCTTTGATCGTAGAGATTTCAGCCAATACTGCCGCAAAATTTTCATAACCACCACCAGCTAAAGCTGTTTCGATAGTTGTTTTAAATGTAGTAAGCGTAGTGATATTACTGGTAACAGTTTGGTAAGCAGTTGCCTGTTCACTCTTATAAGTTTCAAAACTAGTACTCAACGTTGCTAATTTATCGTCTACACCTTTGATAGCAAGATTGATAGCAGAGGTTTCCGCCAATACCTGTGATTCAATAACCTCGTTTACATATTTAGCAATAGAGCCATTGTCTTTCAGCAACTCCAGAACTTCGTTATCAACCAATCCTGCAAGTTCAGAATGGGCTACGTAAGCAGTCAAATCATCCTTCGATGCAGCGTTTTGATTGAATGTTTCCAATGCGGTGATTCTGCCATCCAATTTTTGCAGTTCCAAGATATTAGCTTGTATCTCAACAATAGCAGCCGCATTATTGTCAGCCATATCTTTTACAGCCTTCAATTCATTCTTAGCTTCTGCCAGTTCATTTGCTAATTTTTTCAGGTCTTCGCTAGATGCAGCACCAGCCAATTTTTCTGTCAGGTCGGCAACTTTAACTTCCAGATCTTTTTTCGTTTCGTTCAAAGTTCCCTCGATTGAGTTTACTTGTTTTGAAAGTTCGGTAATCTGGTCGCCCAATGTTTTAATAGTACTTGCATCTGCTTTGTTTTCCAACGCAGTCTGCAACGCTTCTACTGTTTTCAGCAAATCCTGTACTGCCTTGCTATCCGCCTTACCATCAATAGCAGTTTGCAATTGAGTCTGCAAAGTTTGAATGGCACTAGATATGGCCGCTTTCATGTCCTCTGTACTCACCGGATTAGTGGACGTAACTTTATCAATCTGCTCTTGCAGATTTTTGATGTCATCGTCATAGTCCTTACAACTCGTTACAGTTGTACTAACCGCAAGCGTCAATGCCCCAAAAAGCATTACCCTAACAAATTTTTTCTTCATAACTACTTAAAAATTACATTAATAATATATTATTAAACACTAAGTTTCAATAATAGCCGCCCGTTACTTCGTAGGTAACGGATAAACCTTTGTACCTGCTCTTTTGGAGTAGTCAATACTGAAAAATAAGACGATAAGCAATGAAACATTTTTTACCCCTGCTTCTGAAAGACAGTAGAGGAAAGGAGAATCTTTTGCAAAATTTAGAAGTTAACAAAGTCCTAATACAAAGAATCCGTGTGTTTTATTTGTTTAATTCCTCTTTTGAGTAGTTTATTAGAAAAAATGTATGATTTCGTTTGGTTGTTTTAAGAAATATGCTCATATTTGCACCGATATTTCAACCCGTTACCTACGAAGTAACAGAGTAAAAATCAAGCACTTGCACCCATCACCGAGCGTTTTACAAAGTCGAGCACCTGTTTATTTGCTTCATCAATTTTCTTACTTCGAAAAGGTTTCAAATAAGTTTCCGTTACAGTGATAGACGAATGTCCCATTGCTTCGGAAATAATGCCCGGATGAATTTCGCAATAATACGCAGTCGTCGCCCAAGTATGACGTGCGGTATATGAGCTCAACCGGTCTTTGAGTCCAAGCAGCTTTCCCACCAGTTCCAACTGATAGTTAAAATTGCGCAGAGCCAGTTGATATTCCCTATACGCCATTGGCGAACCTTCGTCACTGTGAAGAATCGGGAATAAATAGGGCGACTGCTCCTCGCGACTCATATACTTCCGTAAAAGAAACATCGCTTCCGACGTCAACGTCACAGACAGTGGACGCCCCGTTTTACGACGACGATAGCTAATCACATTCCCCCGGAGATCACTCTTACGCAGATAAGCCAGATCGACAAAAGGCAGCCCCCGGAGCAGGAACATCAGGATGAACAATTCCTGCGCACCCCTCATGGCAGGAGTAACCGCATCCGACTGCAACAGACGGGCAAATACCTTCTTCATATCCTCCGCATCCAATGCCCGACGACGGTCCGCCCGCGTACCTGTATATACGGAGCGAAACAAATGCGGCACATAAGGCGCTTTCCGAAGATCGACAGCACGATTGTAAACCGCACGCAACGTGCGAAGATACGTAGACACCGTGTTCCAGCTACACCCACGAGCACGAAGGCTACCCTCAAAATGCTTCAACCACTCCGGAGTTATTTCCGGGAACGACAAACAACCGGAACCCTGAAAAGTAAGAATCGCATTCAAACTACTTCTATATACATGAGCAGTCCCTAAATTCCCACTCTGCTGCAAATCAACAGCCACTTGTTTCATAAACGAAGTAAAACTTTCCTTTTTCAT
>CWHH01000009.1_pt1 | contig 5247 bp, 6 predicted proteins | sample 660831 | NCBI WGS metagenome assembly CWHH01 (sample SAMEA3735738, study PRJEB9488) | human gut metagenome | biome: ENVO:mammalia-associated habitat; material: ENVO:feces | place: Malawi | collected 2009-02-27 | reverse complement strand
GTTTTCGTTAAACGAAAACACAACTTGCTGTCCCCTCTACGGGGACAACGTTTTTAAGTAGAACTGTAGATTGCCCCGACTGGTGCCTCCCTCCCGATGACAACCTCTTCCGATTTCGGTCTGCTTCTTCAGGAAAGTTGGCGTTTTTTACCAATATTCCGGAGGCGGAATAGGCTGTAGCTTCCTGTAATAGTAGAGCATTCTACGATTATCCGACACATCAGATGGCTTCTTTTTCGTGATAATTGAATATTCAGAGAACTGAATATTTTGATAATCGGATAATCCGAATACTATTATATCTGTAGTCTCTTGGAATGTTACACAGTGACAACTGAATAATTGGCGTTTTGGATATTGCTATATTTGTATAATGGATAAGCAATTATAAAAGGCTACAATTATAATAGGCTGTTATTATACATTCCCCATCAGAGAGAAAGTTCCTTGAGCCTGCTGCCGTCCAGCCGGTGAACGGATACCGTACCGTCACAGTAAATAGCGAATGTTGGCATGTTCCCGTCCTTCGGGAAAGTGATGGAGCCGGTATTGCAGACCGCTGTATGCTCAGTCCGTTCAAGTTTCCACCGGTGGGTGTGACCATAAAAAAGACAATCGAACCTTCCCTTCGGCAGTCTGTCCTCATTGTAGATATGTCCGTGGGTGAGAAAGAAACGTTTTCCATTATCCACCAACAGGGTGTAATCGGACAGGATGGGAAAGTCCAGCAGCATCTGGTCCACCTCCGAATCACAGTTTCCACGGATGGCGACAATCTCACCGGCCATCGCATTGAGACGTTCTGCGATCCCTTTCGGGTCAAGTCCTTGAGGTATCCCGTTCCGGGGACCATAATTCAGGATATCTCCCAAAATACAAAGCATTCCGCATTGCTGCTCCCTGTAAAATGCCAGCACTTGTTCCAGTGCCGGTAACGAGCCATGTATGTCGGACACAATCAGGTATTTCATCATAATCTATTCGTTATAGGTTAAGTTTTCGCAACACAAAAATAAGCATAATTATCTAATCTCCCTAACCGGGGAAACGATGAGAAAAAAAGACAGGTTCCCTGAACTGTAGATTGCTGTATTGCTATCCTTGTAGATTGCTGCAATGTTATAATCGGATACATAAAATAAGGGTATTTAGCCTTAGCTAAACTAAGCTAACAGTCTGACAATAAGGCTTCTAATACTATGATATGTGGGTTTATTATGCTACCTTAGTGGTATAATAATAAAGGATAAAAAGCTATGAACGAACAAGTTAGAAATATCTTAGAACAGAGTACCACCAAGACGAGCAAGATTGAGCAGCTGCTCCGTCTGGGCCTGACGCGCAGGGAAATTGCCGATTTGGTGACACGCGGCAACTATGGTTTTGTATATAATGTTGAGAAGAAAATGCTTGAAAGAGAAGGTGGAGTCTTGCTGAACAGGGCAGCAACCACCCTGATGGATTACACCTTCACCCACAAGTTCGGTATTGAGATTGAAGCCTATAACTGTAATATGGAAAGACTGGCACGCGAATTGAGGGAGGCCGGTATCCATGTTGCCGTTGAGGGTTATAACCACACGACCAGGGATCATTGGAAGCTGGTGACGGACAGCAGCCTGCAGGGAAATAATACTTTCGAGCTGGTCAGCCCGATACTGGTGGGTGAGAATGGCCTGAAAGAGCTGGAAACGGTATGCTGGGTGCTTGACATCTGTAATGCAAAAGTGAATGACAGTTGCGGGTTCCATGTCCATATGGATGCGGCTGGTTTCAATCTGGACACCTGGAAGAATCTGGCTTTGACCTACAAGCATCTCGAACACCTGATTGATGCCTTTATGCCAAGGACACGCCGGAACAATACCTACTGCAAAACCCTCTCCGGTGTTTCCGACGAGAGAATCAAATCGGTAAGGACGATAGACGGCCTGCGGGAGGTCTTTAATAATGACCGGTACCACAAGGTCAATTTTGAGGCTTATTCCAGGCACCGGACCGTTGAGTTCCGCCAGCATTCCGGTACGACCAATTTCACAAAGATGGAGAATTGGATCCGGTTCTTGAACGGATTGATTACCTTTGCGAAAAGCTCCAGCCTTCCCAGCCGGATGACACTGGAGGGGTTACCCTTCCTGGACGGGAAACAGAAATTATTTTTTAAACTTAGAACTAAAAAGTTAGCGGTATGATACAGACTTATCATTTGCTGGATGGCGGTCAGATAACCGCCGCCAGCCCGGAAGAGTTCGTCCGGCTGCTCCGTGAGGGGAGCCGGTTCGACTATGATTGCACGGATCAGGAGTATATGGAGAACTTTGCCCGGCGTTACGGGGAGCTGCATGGTGTGTCAGTTGCCACCGATACCCCTGAACATTTCCTGACGGACTTGCAAGCCGCCGGTTACGTCCGGTAACCGGTATCGCTCCTTTATTATTAGTCCCTGCTTCAAAGATGAGGCAGGGATTTTTCTTTTTTCATTGCAACCTTTCCTGTCTGCCTGACGGCATTTCCTCCTGTCAATTCCTGACTATCCATGACAGGGTATTTCATCTTTTCCCGGCATTCCTTTCTTTTGCAATGTAGAACGATATACAATTATAAGCATTACAGTTTTACAGCATTATATTTTTATCTGATTATATAAAGAAAGCGTATGAAAAAAGAACCGTTATTAATTGCCTTTGCCAGCCAGAAAGGAGGAGTCGGAAAGTCTGCCTTCACAGTTCTGGTGGCCAGTATCCTTCACTACCAGAAAGGTCTGAAGGTGGGTGTCGTGGATTGCGACTCCCCCCAGCACAGCATCTCCCGGATGCGTGACCGGGACATAGAAAGCGTGCAGGAAAGTGATTTTCTCAAAGTGGCCCTCTACCGGCAGCATGAACAAATCCGGAAACGTTCCTATCCGGTAATCAAAAGCAATCCGGAGAAAGCTATAGAAGACCTGTACCGCTACATCGAAGAGCAGGATGCCGTCTTTGATGTCGTACTGTTCGACCTTCCGGGAACCCTCCGCAGCGAAGGGGTTGTCCATACCATTTCCGCAATAGATTACATTTTCATCCCACTAAAGGCAGATAATGTCGTCATGCAGAGTTCCCTCCAGTTTGCCGAGGTGGTGGAGGAAGAACTGATTGCCAGGCACAACTGTAACCTGAAAGGCATCTATCTTTTCTGGAACATGGTCGACAAGCGTGAACGGACAGAAAGCTACGAGTCCTGGAACCGCGTCATACAAAAAGCGGAGTTACGCCTGCTGGAGTCACGGATACCGGATACCAAACGCTATAACAAGGAGCTGAGCTCCTTGAAGAACAGTATCTTCCGTTCCACACTGTTCCCTCCCGACAACCGCCAGATAAAAGGTTCGGGCCTCTGTGAACTGATAGATGAGTTATGTGCCGTAACACATCTGGATACCACCCATACCTTATAATAAGGGGAATTATGGACAGCGGAAAAAAGAGATTTGACCCCCGGAGCATTGACGAGAAGGCCATATTGGATATTGTCGCCAGGAAAGGGACGATACGACCGGACTCCCCTGCAACGAGTGCATCTCCTAAGCCGGAGGATACGGTAGAGGCGATTCCCGGGAGTAGCGAAGCTCCGGTCTTTACCACCGGGGAAATCGACGCTTACAGGGCGTCCTTCCTGAATACGGTCAGAACCAAATCCCGTAAATCATTGCATATCGATGCCGGCCTGCATCGCCGCATCTCGTCCCTGGTATGGGCGGTAGGACGTGGCGAAGTGACCGTAGCCGGTTTTGTAAACCAGGTGCTGGCACATCATTTCGAAGAGAACGGCGGATTGATAAATGCCGTGCTGGAGAAGTATTACCAATCACTAAAATCATAAGGACATGGAATACCTTTTTATTATCCTGTTCATCTATGCCTCTTACCTGAGTATTGAAAAGTATGTGCATACAGGCAGCATTTTCACATGGAGAGGCAGAAAGGACAGGAAGGAACGTCGGGCTACGCCTGTCACCATCCATCCGGCAGCTTCCTCATCCGAGACGGAAATAATAGGCAAAAGCCGATACCAAATACGACAATCACTGACAATAGATGACAATAGCGGACAGCCTGAATCAGGCATGGAAAAGAGTGATACCTTTACTCCCGAAAAGAAAACAGAGCCGGTTCTCCGAGTGCGCGAACCCCTTGATAAGAATACGAAATACCCGGAAGTTCCGGGCACTTTTCAAAAATTGAATTATCCTGAAACCGACTATATGCAGAAGGCTTCCCCTTCTTCCGGTGAAGAAAAGGAAGAAATACCCGAACGCTATGAGATTACGGGATACGTACAGCGGAGCAATCCCCACCGGGCAACCGGTGTCACCTTCGACGACCTGGATATGATAGAGAAAGTGATGACATCGGACATTCCCGTGACGGAAGCGGAACAGGAACAAACCCGGCAGACTTTCCGTAAGCTGGAAGGCACGAACATGGAGCGAATCCTGCAGGCGGGCATCCTGGGTAACAACGACAAGCTGAAACGGTATATGCGTCTGTATGTGGACAAGGGTGAACCCCATTTATTGACCAGAAAGGACAAGGACGACATTCTCCGGGAATTTGACATTACGGAGCATGTGCCTGAATAGATAACAGGACGATAGTATGGGAAAGTATTATGATTCCGGTTGATTCCGGATGTTGTGGACCTTTAAAATGAAGTGTACAATTAAAAAATGAAAAAACATGAGAGATTTCTTCGACTCCGGTTGATCCGGGCATGGCGAGTTTTAAAACGAAGTGTATAACTCTTAAAGAACGGATATATGAGAGGCTTCCATGATTCCGGTTGATCTTTTCCCTTTACCGGAGCGAACATTCAAAACAAGTAATTAACCCTTTAAAACGGAGGTGACTATGATTGGTTACTATGACTCGGGTTGATCCTAAAAAGGACATCGTGGTTGCAAGCAGCGGACCGCAGGAAATTTCCTGCGGTCTATTTGAAAGAAGTTTTTTATTCACATTTAATTCGTAGATTGTATATGAAAAGACATTTTAAAAAGACGGTTGCATTAATAGCATGAATAGTTGTTTCCACCCTGGGTGCCTATGCCGAAGGGGACGGAAGTGCCGGTATCACAAAGGCCACATCCATGCTTTCCAGTTATTTCGATCCGGCCACGAAATTGATATATGCCGCAGGAGCCATTGTAGGGCTGATAGGCGCGATAAAAGTTTATTCCAAGTTTGTGCGACGTGAAGTTGCGTAAGT
>CWHH01000150.1_pt1 | contig 5919 bp, 5 predicted proteins | sample 660831 | NCBI WGS metagenome assembly CWHH01 (sample SAMEA3735738, study PRJEB9488) | human gut metagenome | biome: ENVO:mammalia-associated habitat; material: ENVO:feces | place: Malawi | collected 2009-02-27 | reverse complement strand
TCATTTGTGATTTTAGTTTCCGACGGCGTGTCGACAAGTTTATTTTGTTGAGCGGCTTTCTCGGCTTCTGCCTTTTCAGCGGCAAGTCGGGCTTCTTCCGCCTTGCGCTGCTCTTCGGCAAGCCGTTCCTGTTCGGCACGCTTCTCGGCTTCCAGTCGTTCGGTTTCCGCCTTGCGTCGTGCTTCCGCATCCGTCGCGGCAGTTCCCTTTACCGGTACCGTCAGGCGCACGGTGACAAAATCACCCTCAGTCGCATGGTTGCGGGTAATGAAATTCTCCTCTTTTATTTCCGCACGGATAATCAGTTCGGATTTCACACGGTTGGCACGGATCTTCGCCGTGGCAAGGTTCTCGGCTTCACTGCCCAGTGAATTACAGTAGCCGTCAACCAATAGCGGCAGCTTGCCGTCAAGAATTGTGGTTTTGTTGTTTTCGATACATTCCAACAGACGGGCAAGTTCCGTGTCATTGCCATTCCAAGGCACGTAGAACGTGTCCTTCTGCGGAACGAACCGGAAGGTGTAGGTCGTGTCTGCTTTCTGCTGCGCAATGACAGGAAAAGTTACCGTCATCAGCCACAGAAACAGGGTAAGAAAAGTGATTTTTCTGCTCATATAAACTTGAATTTATTATCTTTGTCTTCTCCAAAGGTAATAAATGCCATTCAGCGCCCAAAATATTACAAAAACTTTTTCTGTTGAAATACAGCGTTTTATAAAAAAAATGTCGTTTGAGCACTTTTCAAATTGTCGTTAGAGCACCTTTTTGTCGAATTAGCACTTTTTTGTCGTTTGAGCACTTTTTGAAAATGGGTTTCTGAGACCTTTTTCAATGTTTTTTAGTACACAAATTATTCCCGATTTGCTTTTTTCCATTTGGCAGGCGTACATCCTTCCTTCTCGGAAAATAATTTGATAAAGTTACTGCGGGAAAGAAAACCGGAGGACTCAGCCAGCTTCTGTATATTGATTTCCGGATGCTCCTTCAGCATGTTTTTCGCATACTCCAACCGGAGACTGGTTATCCATTCGCGGAATGTCATTTTATACGTAGTCTTGATATAAGCGGAAAGATAGGTACGGTTCGTATAAAGTATTTCGGACAGTTCTTTTATGGTAAGTCCCTGCTGGACATAGCCGTCTGTCTTTATCCAGTTGTCAACCCTCTCTATAAATTCTGTATAGGACCTAGGAACTTCTTTCTCAGAAACTATTTCATGTTCAGTTTCCGAATTTGTCAGAAGTTCTTCTTCAGATTGTATATCCTGCTCAAACGCATTTTCTACCTGTTCATAGAACAGCAGGTAGTTCTGATAGCTGTAGAAAAGATAGCTGTAGAACGGTATTGACGACAAAATCCAGATAAAAACATATTCGTCTGGCAGAAATGTCAGCAATCCGCATCCGACACCGAAGATAAGTGCCCAATAAGTGAATATGGAAAGCCATTCGATATATGCGCCTATATCATCCGCCTGAGTTTCATTGAAAATCCGAATGGCTCTACGATATGCAATTATGACTCTGCGAGCTAAAACGACTCCAAAAACGACTAACCAGGCAGCTAAAGCAAATAAAGAGAATTTTTGCATGATTCCGCTTGGCAACAGGAACAACACAACTCCGGAAAGAGTTGAAAATATAATCCATAAAATGATATGTGTCCACACACGCCGTTTGGTAATGTAAAAACGATCAAGCAACATTATCAATGCCGAACTGAACAGAGAATAGCACAGAAAGTATGTGGACATGTTCATCAATATGGCAGAATCCGCATTTTTGAATCGGATACCAAAGAAGAAATGTACCGAATAGTTTGCTGAAAGCAGCAACATAGCTATACCCATAATCTGTCGGGAGCGGAGATAATTTGTGAAAATTTTCTTTTCAGGAGTCTTTGCAAACAAAAAATAAAAGCCGAAGAATAACATTAACGGCAGTGCGGTACAAAGTGAAAAACTGTATATAGATGGTTCCATTGTTATGCTTATTTAGTTTTGATACAAATTTTGATAAATTTCCGAATTATAAGCCAGTTGGGATAAAAAACAGAAATATCTCCGAGTGCTTGCTGCTTGAGTTAAAATGTCAAGACCGACTCACCTAAGATCTTGCATCAACGTGCTCTAAGTCACAAATTACATTAATTTTGGGAAGAAATCATTAGGTCGTTGCTCCTTCTCTCCATGAACGAATTCAATACTCAAATTCAGTATATCTTGCGCTTTATTTGCATATGGTATATTTACTTTTGAGTCTTTCAATTGTAAATAATGAGTCACCAATGCAAACTTGCTCGATAAATGGTATAAGGTTACCATTTTTATCAAGCGACTCTTTGCCCAATATTTATACCTTATCTGCACGTTTCTTATTAAAATCAAATAATGTGAATGAAGTATTTTTTTTCATTACAATTCTTTATAAGGATTATGTTCAGGAAGCCTAATGAGTTCTTTTATATCAACTTCCAGACATTGAGCTATCTGTATTAATGCTTCTAAAGGTGGTTGACAAGCATTGGTACACCATTTGGAAATGGTTGCTTGGTCTCTACCAAGTTTCTCTGCAAGCCATTTGTTCGTTTTCCCCTTTTCTGCAAGCATAACTTTTATACGATTAAGATTTTTCTCAGCCATTGCGTATATTATTATTGTTTTCGGTTGCAAAGATACTCATTCTTCTCCAAATATCGTTTGTTAAATCCGAAAATCATTATAAAAAGCGGAAAATAATTTGTCTAATTAGAAATTCCGTTGTTTTTTGCATGATTTACAGTGACTCTTTCCCTCGATATCATGCATATCAGTATATTCTGTTAAAAGGAAAACAGATGTGCCTACTTATAATTTTTGGAGTTGATTTATGAATACCAAAATCGGAAAATTGCCGTTGTTTTCAGTGTTAATTTATGTTTTCTCATGCTTTCATTTTGTGGTTTCTCAATTATGTTGTTCCTAATTTGTTTCTTTTATCTACATTATGTCTAAAACAACATTGATTATCAGTGTATTACGACTAATCAGCAAGATTTCAAGAAAAAGTAATTATGGGAACACGTTTACCCGCTAAACTTTGGTTGGATGAAGTAGAGGACTCTTGTATGTCGCAGATTATGGATTTGACTTCACTGCCTTTTGCATTTAAACATATTGCCATCATGCCTGATGCGCATGCGGGAAAAGGAATGCCTATTGGCGGTGTGTTGGCTACCAATGGTGTGATTGTTCCCAATGCTGTGGGAGTGGATATCGGTTGTGGTATGTGTGCGATTAAGACGAATCTAAAAGCGGAAGGTTTTAGTTATACGGATTTGACTTCCATTATGTCGAAGATTCGTGCAGTTGTTCCTTTGGGATTCGATCATCAGAATAAAAAGCAGGATCAGGAATTGCTTCCGCAAGGATTCGACTTTGAAGAGATGCCTGTTTTGAAGAATCAGTACGAGGCTTGTTTGAAGCAGATAGGAACTCTGGGAGGTGGAAATCACTTTATTGAGATTCAAAAAGATACCGCGACGTCTGATGTTTGGGTGATGATTCACTCCGGAAGCCGTAACATTGGTTTGAAGGTTGCCAATCACTATAATAAGATTGCGCAATATTGGAATGAGAAATGGTATTCTGAAATGGTATCGGGACTAGCTTACCTGCCAATGGAGACACAGATGGCAAAGGATTATTTCCGTGAAATGAATTACTGTGTGGCCTTTGCCTTTGCCAACCGTCAGTTGATGATGACTCGTATTTGTGAAGCCATCCAGGCAGTGAAACCTGAAACGGACTTTGATCCTATGATTAATATTGCCCACAACTATGCAGCTTGGGAGAATCACTTCGATCAGGATGTGATTGTACACCGAAAAGGTGCTACGCGTGCCTATGAGGGCGAGATCGGTATTATCCCCGGATCTATGGGTACCAAGTCTTATATTGTTGAGGGACTGGGTAATCCGGAGAGTTTCAAAAGCTGTTCGCATGGTGCAGGTCGATTAATGGGAAGAAAGGATGCCTGTCGCCGTTTGTCACTGGATGAAGAGAAGGAGAGAATGGATCAGCAAGGTATCATTCACGGACTTCGTTCGCAGAACGAACTGGATGAAGCACCGGGAGCTTATAAAGATATTGCGCAAGTGATAGCGAATGAGCGGGACTTGGTGAAGCCGTTGGTGGAGCTGGCTCCAATGGCGGTGATTAAGGGATAATGTCATGCCATGTTTAAAGGAGTATCTAGCGTATGGACATAAAAAAAGGAGCAACGCCTTGCTCCAACCTTTGTTAACCTTAAATCTAATACTATGAAAAACACAATGCAAAGATACAGACTATTGCGAAATTAGCAAATAATCCAAGAAAAAAAGTATGTTTTATAACATTGATTAAGAATTGGTTTTCTCAATTCAATTTTTATTAAGAGATTTGACAGACCACATGTGAAGAATCAACTCTCTACCACCGTATGCTTCTTAGAGTAGATTTAATGAGTGGCAATATACCACGCTGTTTCGTTCTTTTTTGAAGCACCCGGATTAGTGCTTGGGTCGGAAATCGTGATTCCGGAGAAAGTATTGATATCAATTCTTTCTCCATAGTAGGAGGAAGAGATTGCTGTAAAATACTGTTTGGTATTCCTTTTAAAGGGTACAGCGCGTTTCAGCTGCTCGTTGAATTGTTCTAATAGATCCGGATCGGAACATAGTTTGGAAACGTAATCACCGTAATCAAAGAATATGGTAGGCGTATATCCGTCTAATCTTTGTAATTCGCCCGTTAATTCTTCGTTAAACGTATAACGCTGATTTATTTCTTTCATAATAGCCGCCAGGTTGTCTAATTCCGAGCAATCAGTAACACCGATTGTTCCGCAGGGAGTCACATAATTTGAATAAAAAGAATAGAAACCGTCACAGACCTTTTCGTAATCTATATTTCCGATTAAGTACTGGCCTATTTTGTCGTATGGCATCCCATAGGCCATTATTTCACTTGTAGAAGCTATCAAGTGGCTTGTTACGTTTTTAAGGTCATAGGCAACCTCTACCGTAGACATATAGCAGTCATCGAAAAGTATATATTCCATCTTTAGGCCCGCGTTCGAAATACCTCCGGCAAGCGTAGTAATATCAGTTTGATATTTCGTTTGTGTTCCTCCAAAAAAACGTGTCATCGGTGCATGTTCATACTCCCAGTGCTTTTTACTAATCTGCAAGCTGCTGCGTGAAACTGCTCTCGATACAGGTATCCATCCCATTCCGTGGCATCCGATAATCATTGCATATCGTTTGGCGGGAGCATAGGTTTGTACATCGTTCAAAATAGAAGTGATGCCCTCTGCAGTTGTATAGGTAGGATCCGGATAATCGTAGTTTTTTAAAGTCTTCTGTACACCTTTGCCATTCTCATAGACAAGTTCGGAGAGAGTGGCTTTAGTGGCCGATGTACATATAAATACGATCACCCGTTCATTCTTCAATATATTGTTTCCGATGATACTTTTCAAATCGGCAATGTTCTGATAGAAAAAAGAAGTGAGATTGTTCGACCAGGGTAGATACATGAACACCGTCTGTTCATTATTCGAACGAACAACAGGATCAGTCGGATCGGGATCTGTCGGATCAGTAGTTGAGTCATCCGTTTGCCTTGTAGTTGGAGAGGTAGAAACAGGATCCTCTTTCTCACATGAAATCATGCCAAAAGAAAGAAATAATACAAAGAGGATTGATTTCATCAGACGATAATATGGTTGCATTGTTTCCATTATTCTACAAGGATTAAATAATCTTTTTATATGTAACGTAAAAAGAGAACCTTTTGATCTGTCTTATCGAGACATAATTGACATCTCTCTTTTTGCAAAGTTATTGAAAAATAGCGTAATTCCTATATTATCATGAATAAGAAAAAGGAGAGAGCTT
>CWHH01000149.1_pt1 | contig 7264 bp, 8 predicted proteins | sample 660831 | NCBI WGS metagenome assembly CWHH01 (sample SAMEA3735738, study PRJEB9488) | human gut metagenome | biome: ENVO:mammalia-associated habitat; material: ENVO:feces | place: Malawi | collected 2009-02-27 | reverse complement strand
ACGATTTCTACGTATATGCGTATGCTTCGTAGCATTTACAATCGGGGAGTAGAAGCGGGGAGTGCTCCTTATGTTCCCCGATTATTTCATGATGTTTATACAGGCGTGGATGTCTGCCAAAAGAAAGCTTTGCCTGCCGGTGAATTGCACAAACTTCTGTATGAGGATCCCAAATCGGAGCGTTTACGTCGCACACAAACTATTGCCGCCCTGATGTTCCAGTTTTGTGGAATGTCATTCGCCGATTTAGCGCATCTGGAAAAATCAGCTTTAGATCAGAGTGTATTACGCTATAATCGAATCAAGACGAAAACTCCCATGAGCGTGGAAGTACTTGATACTGCCAGGGGGATGATTAATCAACTCCGAAGTAATCAGGAACCCATTCCCGATTGTCCGAACTATCTGTTCGACATACTTTGCGGTAACAAGAAACGAAAGGATGAAAGGGCATACCGTGAATATCAGTCTGCTCTTCGGAGATTCAATAATCGTTTGAAGGATTTGGCGAGGGCTTTACGCTTGAATTCTCCCGTTTCTTCTTACACACTTCGTCATTCCTGGGCAACGACAGCCAAGTATCGTGGAGTGCCAATTGAAATGATTAGTGAATCATTGGGACATAAATCAATAAAAACCACACAAATCTATTTAAAAGGTTTTGAGCTAAGAGAACGTACAGAGGTAAATAAAGGGAATTTATCTTACATTAGAAACTATCGTTTAGGTAGATGATTAACGATAAAATGTTAGAAATCAAGGGCGAAATGTATCTGTTACTTCTTAGGTAACGGACAATTATTTGGCGCAAAGATATGCAAAAATACAAATAGTAAACAAGTAAAATCTTCTTTTTTTTCTGATTTGTTGAAATATGCAACAAAATATATCCGGACATGATGATTCTGTTTGATCATGCCTGAAATTCCTGTACTCTGTTTCCAAAGATGCTTTTCCCTTCGCGTAGGTTAGAAAAACATCTTTGTAGGCAGTTCCTGTCTATGTTTTTCTGTTTTCATCTGTTTTCCTGTGAATAAGTACCTTATCCGTTACCTAAGAAGTAACGGAAACTTAAGGGGTAAAAAAGTATGATTCTAACGAAAGAAACTTTAAGTGCTGGGCCTAAAATTGGGACAGGGGAAGGCGTAGCACACTCTAAACGCTGGTATGTCGCTCTGGTCCGTATGCATCATGAGAAGAAAGTAGCCGAGCGTTTAGACAAAATGGGGATTGAAAATTTTGTACCGGTCCAGCAAGAAGTCCATCAATGGAGCGACCGCCGTAAAGTGGTTGAATCCGTGTTGCTTCCCATGATGGTTTTTGTACATGCTGATCCTAAAGAACGTAAAGAGGTTCTTTCCTTTTCTACAGTTAGTCGGTATATGGTAATGCGCGGTGAGAGCAGTCCGACTATCATTCCTGATGAACAAATGGCCCGTTTCCGTTTTATGCTCGACTATTCCGAAGAGGCAATCTGTATGAATAGTGCTCCTTTGGCACGTGGTGAAAAAGTGCGTGTCATTAAAGGTCCCTTGACAGGGCTTGTAGGAGAGCTTGTCACGGTGGATGGCAGAAGTAAGATTGCTGTCCGGTTGAATATGCTGGGGTGTGCTTGTGCGGATATGCCGGTTGGGTATGTGGAACCGTTTAAATAAACACAGAATAAAAGCTACTTTGTGTCTATCTCAAAACAGCTTACTTATTTTCTAAAATTGAAATAAGCTTTTATGAAAGGAATAGTTTTAGCTGGTGGTTCAGGCACTCGTCTGTATCCTATCACCAAAGGAGTGAGTAAGCAGTTGCTTCCTGTCTTTGACAAGCCCATGATTTATTATCCGATTTCAGTCCTTATGTTGGCTGGAATCCGTGAGATCCTGATTATTTCCACTCCTTATGATCTTCCGGGTTTCAAGCGTCTTTTGGGTGATGGCTCCGACTATGGAGTACGGTTTGAGTATGCCGAACAACCCTCTCCGGACGGTCTGGCACAAGCCTTTATTATCGGTGAAGACTTCATCGGCAATGATTCCGTCTGCCTGGTATTAGGTGATAATATCTTCTATGGCCAAAGCTTTACCCGCATGTTGCAGGAGGCTGTCCGTACAGTCGAGGAAGAGCAGAAAGCAACCGTATTCGGTTATTGGGTTGCCGATCCCGAACGTTATGGAGTTGCTGACTTTGACAAGGATGGGAATGTTTTGAGTATTGAAGAAAAACCAGAAAATCCAAAATCCAACTACGCTGTAGTGGGACTCTATTTCTACCCCAATAAAGTGGTGGATGTAGCCAAACATATACAACCTTCTCCCCGTGGAGAGTTAGAAATCACTACCGTTAATCAGGAATTTCTCAATGACCACCAATTAAAGGTCCAATTACTAGGCCGTGGTTTTGCCTGGCTTGATACCGGCACGCACGATTCTCTTTCCGAAGCCAGCACTTTTATTGAAGTGATTGAAAAGCGTCAGGGATTGAAAGTAGCGTGTCTTGAAGGTATTGCCCTGCGTCATGGCTGGATAACAGCGGATAAAATGCGTGAGCTGGCCAAGCCCATGCTAAAGAACCAATATGGCCAGTACCTTTTAAAAGTGATAAATGAACTGGGACTGGAATAATGCCATCTTCCTTTCCGGTAATTTAAATAACTAACAAACACTAATCACAGTGGAAATAATCAAAACTGCTATAGAGGGCGTTGTTATCATTGAACCCCGCCTTTTTAAAGATGACCGTGGTTACTTTTTCGAATCCTTCTCTCAACGTGAATTTGCAGAAAAGGTCCGTAAGGTAGATTTTCTCCAGGATAATGAAAGTAAATCCAGCTATGGTGTTTTACGTGGTCTTCATTTTCAGAAACCACCTTATGCCCAGAGTAAACTGGTACGTGTCATTAAAGGCTCTGTCCTTGATGTGGCTGTCGATATCCGTAAAGGCTCACCAACATTTGGAGAGCATGTATCGGTGGAATTGACTGAAGAAAACCACCGTCAGTTCTTTATTCCGCGTGGATTTGCCCATGGCTTTGTTGTCCTGACGGAAGAGGTTATCTTTCAGTATAAATGTGATAACTTCTATGCTCCCCAATGCGAAGGTGCCCTGGCTTGGGATGATCTCGCGTTGAAAATCGACTGGAAGGTTCCTGCTGATAAAATAATCCTTTCCGGGAAAGACCAACATCACGAATGCTTGGAAGAAGCCGGCTGGTTATTTGATTATAACGAAAATCTGTATTAAGCTCAATGAATATTCTAGTGACAGGAGCTAACGGTCAGCTTGGTAATGAGATGCGCCGTGTATCGTCAACCAGCTCCAACCAATATATTTTTACCGATGTGGCAGAGTTGGATATAACCAGTCGTGATTCTATCCGTAAAATGGTCAATGACAACCAAATTCATGTCATCGTTAATTGTGCTGCCTATACCAATGTAGATAAGGCGGAAGACGATTTCGCGACTGCTGATTTATTGAATAATAAGGCAGTGGAGAATCTGGCTGTTGTAGCAAAAGAAACTGATGCTACCTTAATACATGTCTCTACGGACTATGTTTTTCAGGGAGACAGAAATGTCCCTTGTCGGGAAGATTGGGAAACTAATCCTTTGGGTGTGTATGGTAAAACGAAGCTGGCCGGTGAGCATAGCATACAGGAGACCGGCTGTCATTATCTTATCTTTCGTACCGCCTGGCTTTATTCACCTTATGGGAAGAACTTCGTAAAAACGATGCGACAGCTCACCTCTGATAAAGATACCCTGAAAGTAGTCTTTGATCAGGTTGGTACCCCCACTTATGCCGGAGACTTGGCATCTGTTATCTATCAAGTGATTGAGGAGAATCAACTTTATAAAGAAGGTATCTACCATTTTAGTAATGAAGGCGTGTGTTCATGGTATGACTTTGCGAAGGAAATCTGTGACTTGAGTGGCAATGTGTGCGATATTCAACCTTGTCACAGCGATGAATTCCCCAGTAAGGTAAAGCATCCTCATTTCTCTGTACTGGATAAAACAAAGGTGAAATCTACTTTTGGAATCACTGTTCCCTACTGGAAGGACTCTTTGCAGAAATTTATACATGAATTAGAACAACAATCAGATTATTAAATAGATATGAATTTTACACGAAATATACTGATTACAGGTGGAGCAGGCTTCATCGGATCACACGTTGTACGTTTGTTCGTCAATAAATATCCTGAATATCATATTATCAATCTGGATAAACTGACTTATGCCGGTAATCTGACTAACCTGAAAGATATTGAGAGTCAGCCTAATTATACCTTTGTAAAGGCCGATATTTGTGACTTTGATAAAATGTTGGAACTCTTCAAGCAGTATCGTATTGATGGAGTTATTCACCTGGCTGCTGAAAGTCATGTAGACCGTAGTATAAAAGATCCGTTCACATTTGCTCATACTAATATCATCGGTACCCTTTCTTTATTACAGGCTGCCCGGTTGAGTTGGGAATATCTTCCTGAATGTTACGAAGGTAAGCGTTTTTATCATATTTCTACAGATGAGGTTTATGGTGCTTTGGAATTCGATGGCACATTCTTTACGGAAGAAACTAAATACCAGCCCCATAGTCCTTATTCAGCCAGCAAGGCAGGTAGCGATCATTTTGTGAGGGCTTTTCATGATACTTATGGTATGCCTACTATTGTGACTAACTGCTCCAATAATTATGGTCTTTATCAATTTCCGGAGAAACTGATTCCATTGTTTATAAATAATATCCGTCAGGGTAAACCATTGCCTGTGTATGGTAAGGGGGAAAACGTGAGAGACTGGTTATATGTTGTGGACCATGCTAGGGCAATAGATTTGATTTTTCATAACGGAAAAACTGCTGATACTTATAATATTGGTGGTTTTAATGAATGGACAAATATTGATCTTATAAAAGTTATTATAAAGACAGTTGATCGTTTGTTAGGTAATCCGGAGGGTACTTCAGATCATTTGATTACTTATGTAACAGACCGTAAAGGACATGATTTGCGTTATGCAATTGATTCGAATAAGTTGAAAAATGAATTAGGTTGGGAACCTTCTCTTCAATTTGAGGAAGGTATAGAGAAGACAGTTAGATGGTATTTGGATAATCAAGATTGGATGGATGATGTGACAAGTGGGGACTATCAGGGGTATTATGAAGAGATGTATAAAAGGGGAGAATAATTTAGATGATGAACATGAATTTAGAGTTAATAGTACGACCGTACGTTGACAAAGTTGAAAAATGGGAGTTTGATGAGGTCGTTCTCGAATATTCGGGGGCTGTTAAAATTAGCTTTAAATATGGTGGGAGAAAAGTTGGCGATACTTTGACTTTTTGCAAGAAAGATCTTGCACGTGTTTTTCTAGATTTGCTAGGAGGCAGTGTGAAAGGTGATGATAAAATAAAATTAGTGTGCCAGGCTTGTCTTGATTTTAGTGAACATTGTTAAATGCAAAGAATCGTGTGATTGGAGGTTATCAAGTATGGCTTCAAGAGAAGCGAGGGATTGAGATTTTCCTTTATTTATTTGAAAGATAGTTGTAATAGAGTATATGCTTTTAAAGAAATTTACACAAAGATTGTCTGATAATAGGAAAAAGATTTTTTTTAATATCTTTTGGGCAGTAACAGGGAAAATTGTAAATATGGCAGGTGCTTTATTTGTTGGAATATTAGTAGCTCGATATTTAGGGCCTAGTCAATATGGATTGATGAATTATGTTATCAGTTATGTAACTTTATTCACTGTTATTTCCAATTTTGGATTAGATGATATAGAAATAAGGGAATTGTCAAAATGTCCGGATAATAAAAATGTAATTCTTGGGACGAGTTTTCGACTTAGGCTCTTCTTTGCTACATTGGCATTCCTAATGATATTGATAACACTGTATTTTTATAAAACGGATATTTTTACAACATATATGATACTGGGTTATTCTTTGGTTTTATATACGGGATGTTTTAACATAATACGTAATTATTTTACATCAATAGTTAAAAATGAGTATGTCGTGAAATCAGAGATAATTAGAACTGTTGTAGGAGCTGGTATTAAAGTTTTGCTTTTATGGATTAAAGCTCCTTTGGAATGGTTTATTATGGCTGTTATTTTTGATACAATTCTAGTAGCAGGTGGTTATCTCATTTCCTATAGGAAGCTTGTTGGAAAAATCTCTGAATGGAAATATGATAAAAAGAATAGTATTTATTTTATCAAGGAATCTTTTCCGTTGGTACTATCGGGGGCAGCAGTTATTGTTTATCAGAGAATAGACCAAGTTATGATTGGTAATATGGTTGACAAAGAATCTGTTGGATACTTTGCTACAGCTGGAAAATTCTTAGATTTAATATTATTTATTCCTATGGTTTTGACCCAGACTATCACTCCACTATTAGTCAGAGTCAAAGAGAAAAATGAAATTGAATACGAAGAAAAGAAAAAACAATTTGTGAGTATTATTGTTTGGATCGCTATTTTATTATCTGTTTTTATTTCATTGATAGCATACTGGCTCATATATTATACTTATGGATTACGCTATTTGCTAGCTGTACCGATTTTGCAAATTATGGCATTTAAAACAATTGGTATGGCATTGTCTTCATCTTGTGGACAAATTATTATTCTTGAAAAAAAGCAAAAATGGGCTTTCATACGTAATTTCATGGGTTGTGCTATTTGTATTGTGTTAAACTTAATATTGATACCGCGCTATGGTGTTATAGGATCAGCATGCGTTACGATTGTAACAGTAATGTTTACAGGTTGTTTGGCTAATATATTTATTCCACCTTATTATCCAATTCTAAAATTACAATTATATGCACTTTTTGGAGGGTGGAGGGAGCTTTCTCATATAAAAAAAATGATACGATGATAAATGCATATGTAGGTTGCGCTATAGATTCTACAGTACGTTATATGGCTACTTCTGGAGGAGTAGGGTCTTATTTATTGAAATATTTATTTGATAAGGGGGAGATTCATACAGCGATTACTTTTGATTATGATAATGAAATTTTAAAATATGTCCCTCGTCTTATTTATAAGTATGAAGATTATAAGATGACAGGTTCAATTTATCATGAGATTAATTTGATTCAATTTGTAAAGGAGCATATTAACGAGATTAAAGGTGAATTTGCTTGTTTCGTGCTACCTTGTCAAGCAAGAGCGATTCGCTCTATTTTAGAACGTTCAAATGTCAATTCCATACTGATAGGATTAACTTGTTCTTCACAACAAGAT
>CWHH01000049.1_pt1 | contig 7438 bp, 7 predicted proteins | sample 660831 | NCBI WGS metagenome assembly CWHH01 (sample SAMEA3735738, study PRJEB9488) | human gut metagenome | biome: ENVO:mammalia-associated habitat; material: ENVO:feces | place: Malawi | collected 2009-02-27 | reverse complement strand
TAAAAAGAATATTTTATAATTGAAGATCCCATGAACAGGGATCTTCATGGCAATACTCATATAAAAAAATATTCTATTTTTATTTCCTTATGCAGTATTTCACAAGTACCGGCATTTACTTTATGTACGTACACCTTAATTTTGAAATTAATAATCTAATTTAAAACAGTATGAAAATTATAACTGAAATAAAAAAAGCTTGTTGTTTTAATCGTTTTGCTTTCTTAGTAATGTCATTAGGCCTGATAGCCACTTTTACAGCATGTAGTAGTGATAACGATTCTGATATTCCCGTATATTCACTTAAAGATGTGGAAGGTAATTATTCCGGTAATATGCTGACAGAAACTGCTCCATCCGTCAATCCACAAAACTATTCCTTCAAAGAAGAACAGCCGCAAGGAGCCACAGTTACCGCTGAAGTAAAAGACAATCAGATTATGATAAAAAAACTTCCGGTTGACGATCTGATTAAAAGTATTGTCGGTGAAGAAATAGGCGAAATTATCATTGAGACTTTGGGTGATATCAATTACAACATTCCTTATACTGCAGCCTTTAATGATGATAGCAAAGGCTCCATTCTACTTCAATTAAAACCTGAACCTTTGGAAATAAAATACACGATCCCTACCCAAGTACAAACAGAGGGAGAGGAAGCTCCTCAAATTACTGTAAAAGTAACTATAGAAGCGGAAGAAAAGGGTCAATATACATATAAAGATAAAAAACTCACCTTTGTAATCAAAGCCACCCAAGTGGAAGTAGAAGGAGAGCCGCTTGAAAACTTTTCGGTTACCACATTCAGTTTCGACATGGTCAAAAAGTAACTGATCGGATAAACTTTCCCAACGTATTTTCATTATGATGGGAATTACCTCCAAAAAGAGTATGCCTGCACACAGCGCGCATACTCTTTTTTTATACCTTTGTGAAATAACCAACGATATGAAAATGACTACAACTGAAAATATCCGGAAAGAATTACAAACATTAGCAGATTCCAAATATCAGGAATTTCATTCTTCCCTCCTCCCGGGAGCAAACAACATTCTCGGCGTACGCATCCCCCAACTGCGGACAATGGCCAAAGAAATTATTAAGAAAGAAGACTGGCGTACATTTGTCGAATCAACCGATACGATTTATTATGAAGAAACAATGCTTCAGGGAATGATTATCGGACTGGCAAAAATGGAACTTGAAGAACAAATGAAATACGTAACGATGTTCATTCCCCGTATAGATAATTGGGCTGTATGCGACATATTCTGCAGTGAACTGAAAACTTCTGTGAAAAAAGGAAAAGAAAACGTATGGCAATTTATCCAACCCTATCTGAAATCCTCTAAAGAATTTGAAATACGTTTCGGAATTGTGATGCTTTTCCATTATGTAGATGACGCGCATATCGATTCGTTACTGAAATATGCCGACTCATTCAATCATGATGCATATTATGCACGCATGGCTATGGCATGGATGATATCATTGTGTTTTATCAAATTTCCCCAAAAGACAATGGAGTATCTGAAACATAGCACACTGGATAACTGGACTTACAACAAGGCACTGCAAAAAACAATTGAGTCATTCCGGGTAGATAAGGACACCAAGGACATTCTCCGAGAAATGAAAAGACGATAAATACCAAGCACGGCGAACATCCTGCCATCAGCATTCTGTTCACCGTGCTTCTTATTTCTTACCGTAGATACCGCTTTTATTTTCCACCTAATTTATTTTTTGTTTGCAATCCGGAGAAACACTAATTCCTCCTGACCTTTTTCCTTCTGCTTCTACGTCTTTGTTGTTTCTGACGATTATAACGCTGCCACTTCTTATAAATCATCCAACCACTCATCAATGCAACAACGACGAAAATAAGAATAGTGATACCCACTCCCAAATTATCTCCTTTAATACGCGACCAAATATCAAGAACTTCTTTTGTCTTATCGCCAAAATCACGAATCATGGCACATCGTTCCACCACCTTACGATCCGGATATTGTATTTTATCAATCTGCACGCTGTCTGCACCCGGTCCGAAAAAGTAACTTAAATCGGAATAATAATGAAGAGTGGTGTCTATCTTCTCTTCCAGTATTTCGGGAGTAGCTATGGAACTTACATATCCGCAGAAATCCATATTCCGCAAGGCTATATCCGGACGACACATAAAGTTGATAAAATAACTGGCCGCTTCCGGATTCCTGGCATATTTCGGGATCACCCAACCATCATACCAAATATTACTTCCTTCTTCGGGAACTTCATAATCCAAATCCACTCCTACCGCATTGGCCTCTTCAATCGCCCAGATTGCATCACCGCTCCAAGTCATATTCAGCCAAGCTTTATTTTTCGTCATCATTTCCTTGCCAAAGTCCGCTTCCCAGCCAGCAATGTTCGGTTTCAAGGCTTTTAAGTATTTTTCAGCCAACTCCATCGCACGTGGAGAATAGTCGTTCATCAACTCTTCCACTGTTACCGTTCCCTCCTTCAGTTCCTTTGCATGCGCATAAATCACGGCTGTTCCATAAGCATCACGATAACTATCCTTCATCAGGATCTTTCCGGCATACTTTTTATTCCAAAGGCAATCCCAGGACAGGGCTACCGAATCGGGCACATAAGCCCGGTTATACAGAATACCTGCCGTCCCCCACATATAACATACAGCATAGCGGCTGGCTTTTTCACCCGGCTGACTCAATTTATTAATCTGCTTACGAATAAATGGAGCCACATTATTCATGTAATTGGGAGAATGTGCGAAATTCGTGTCGATAGGTAGCAACAAATGCTTCTTCAGCATACGCTCGATGATGTATTCCGAAGGACAAACAACATCAAAATCTTCATGCCCCTTTTCAATTTTCGTCAACATGATTTCGTTGATATCGAATGTCTGGTAAACGATACGGATATTCTCACCGGTCTGTTCTTTATAATATGCCTGGAAATCCTCAAGCACACCTTCGCCGATGTAATCCGCCCAGTTGTAGATTTTAAGAACCCGCTCACGAGGTTCACCGGAATTATAACACCCGGTCAAAGCCAATAAGAGCAGGATAGCAGGAATTATTCTTTTCATATTATTTACGTAGTAGCACATTTGATAGTCTATTAATCTTTTTTCTTCGTTTTTCCTGCCCGGTAATTGATTACAACCAATAACGCCAGTACCACGACAAAAATGATAGCCGAAAGCGGGCGAAGTTCCGGGGTCAAACCTCCCTTGCGGGCATCGGCGTAGATATAAGTAGAAAGCGTTTCCAAACCTTGATTACCGATAGTGAATACAGTTACGGCAAAATCATCAATGGATAGTGTCAGTGCAAGCATAAAGCCGCTAATCATTCCCGGACGAATCTCCGGAATTATGACTTTCCACAAGGCCTGCATAGGAGTAGCTCCTAAATCGAGGGCAGCTTCATAAATATTCGGATTCATCTGCTTCAAACGGGGCAATACACTTAAAACAACGTACGGGGTACAAAAAGTAATATGAGCAAGCACTACGGTTGTGTAGCCTTGTGTGATCCCCAGAGATACAAACAAAAGGAACAAGGATATACCGGTGATAATATCACCATTCAGAATAGGAATGCTGTTCACAAATCCGATCGCTTTGCGTGAACGGGCTTTCAGATTGAATATACCGATAGCAGCGATGCTTCCTAATAACGTAGATGCTGTTGCAGCCAGTAGAGCGATAGTGATCGTATTAATCAATGCATTCATCAAAGAATGATGAGCACCGGTAGTGAATAACGAAGAATAAAGTTTGGTAGAAAATCCCGTCCAGTTACCCAACACTTTCGCCTCTGTAAATGAGTAGATCACAATAATCACGATCGGAGAATAAAGCAAGAGCAGCAATATCCACAAATAAGTCTGTGCAAATATCTTCTTTACCATAGCCCGCCTCCTTCATTTGAGTTTTCCTTATCATCGGTGCTGAACAGGGAAGTAGCAGCTATCAATAGCAACATAATGAGCGAAAGTGCCGCTCCATAGTTCCACATACTGTTATTGATATTTTCCTGAATCGTCGTACCAAAGAGTTTGATGTTATTCATCGTCAGCAACTCGGCAATGGCAAATGTCGATATAGTCGGCATGAACACCATCATGATACCACTCATCACCCCCGGCATGGAAAGCGGAAGGACTGCTTTCAGAAAGACTTGCACAGGATTGGCTCCCAAGTCTTGCGCCGCCTCGATATAGCTATGATCCATCTTCTGCAAAGTATTGTAGATAGGATAAATCATGAAAGGGATAAAGTTGTATACCATACCGAATATCAACGCTCCCTCGCCCAACGGCACACTGAAAAAGTCGAATAAGGCAACAGTGGCAAGGGTACGCACCAGAATATTTACCCACATCGGCAAAATAAACAGTACGACCATCGTCTTGGAACGGTTCAGCTTGCTGTTACTCAATATCCAGGCAGCAGGATAACCCAATAAAATACAAACAAGGGTGGTAATAATGGCAATACCAATCGAATAGACAAAGGTATTGATTGCTTCGGGATGTTCGAAGAACTTCTGAAAATTGGCGAGTGTCAAATGGCCGCTATCATCGGTAAAGGCATATACGACAATTAAGAACAACGGTATAATCACAAAGATCGCCGAAAAAATAATGTAAGGGAGAGTCCAACTCTTACGTGATGACAAAAAGACTATAAACCTCTTATTCACTTCCTTTCCTGTTAATCGGTTATTTTAACTATACGAATAGCATCTGGAGGGATGGTAATACCTACACGGTCACCGTCATCCCATACATCGTTCGTATCTACAAATACATTCTCGTCCCAATCTGACAATACAGTCAGATGATAATGGTCACCCTTGTAAAGGATGAATTTCACCTCGCCCGTCAGCGTTCCGTCTTCTTCATTATCCTGAAGAATCACTTTTTCAAAGTCTACTTCCACTTTGACATTCGTATCGAAAGCGATTCCTTCCACCGGAACACATTCAAAGTTACAGCCCAGGAATTCCACATGAGTAGCATCCAGCAATTTTCCTTCGAATGTATTGCAAACACGCTCTTTCTTCATAATATGAATATCGAAAGGCTTCACCAACAGACCGACTTCAGCCCCTACTTCAAAATGATGGTAATCCTGCACCAAGAATTCATATCCGCCGCACAACACCGTCATTTCATAATGCACTCCTTTAAAAATAGAAGTCTCTACCACTCCTACTAACTGTGCCATTTCCGAAACGGGGAAAATATAAAGATCCTCCGGACGAACGACTACGTCCACCGGAACATTCTCGCCAAATCCTTCATCCACACATTCAAACTCCGTACTGCAAAAACGTACGAGTTTATCATGAATCATGGTACCGTTGAGGATATTGCTTTCTCCGATAAGGTCCGCAACAAAAGCATTGATAGGTTCATTATAAATATCAATCGGCGTACCGATCTGCTGAATCTTTCCTTCACTCATCACGACAATCGTGTCACTTAACGTAAGTGCCTCCTCCTGATCGTGAGTGACGTACACAAACGTGATTCCCAAAGATTTATGCATTTCTTTGAGCTCCATTTGCATATCCTTACGCATTTTCAGATCGAGCGCTGCCAGCGGTTCATCCAACAACAACACTTCCGGCTCATTCACGATGGCGCGGGCAATAGCTACACGTTGTTGCTGACCACCGGAAAGAGAATCCACATCGCGGTATTCATAATCCGTCATGCCTACCATTTTCAAAGCAGCTTTCACCTTCTTCTCAATGGTCTGTTTCGGTGTTTTTTTCAGTTTCAGGCCGAAAGCGATATTATCATACACATTCAAGTGCGGGAACAAGGCATATTTCTGGAATACCGTATTCACCGGACGCTTATGGGGAGGAGTTTGTGTTATTTCCATCCCCGAAATTCGGATTTCGCCTTCCGAAGCTGTCTGAAAACCAGCAATGAGACGCAACAACGTGGTTTTACCGCAACCGGAAGGACCAAGGATAGTCACAAACTCGCCCTTTTTCACGTTCAGAGTCACATCATCCAATGCTGTTTTATCGCCAAAGTACTTCGATACATGGCTCACCTCAATGATGGATTTATCTTCTTGCATATTCATACTAAAGTTTGGGCTGCAAAGGTACACATTTCTGCGGTTTCCACCTACGTGTTAATCTAATATAACAGTGTTTTTCGATGCCCGACAGAAAAAAAATCTATCTTTGCATAAATATTTATTCACCAATTTTACAAAAGCATGAAAAAGTTTACTTATTTAGTTATTGCAACGGCAGCGTTAAGCATGGTAGCTTGTACTGGCGGAAACAAAGCCGGATACACTATTACAGGTACAGTAGAAGGTGCAAGCGATGGTGACACCGTTTATCTTCAGGAAGCCAATGGTAGAAATCTGACCAAACTAGATACAGCCGTTATCACCAAAGGTACTTTTACCTTTGAAGGCACACAAGATTCTGTGGTTAGCCGTTATGTCACTTGTGAAGTGAACGGAAAACCGTTGATGATCGACTTCTTCCTGGAAAACGGAAAAATCAACGTTGCCCTGACCAAGGATAATGACGCTGTTACCGGTACTCCCAACAACGATGCATACCAGGAAATCAGAGCTCAAATCAATGACATCAGCAAAAAAATGAATGCCATTTATGAGGCAATGGGTAATACATCTTTAAGTGATGAGCAGAAAGAGGCCAAACAAAAAGAAGGTGCTCAGCTGGAAGAACAATATGACAAAGCAATCAAAGAAGGCGTACAAAAGAATATCACCAACCCGGTTGGAGTATTCTTGTTTAAACAAACTTTCTACAATAACTCTACGGACGAAAATGAGGCTTTGTTGCAACAAATTCCTGCTAATTTCCAGAATGACGAAACAATCGTAAGAATCAAAGAGATGACTGACAAGCAGAAAAAGACTGCTGTAGGTACTCAATTTGTTGATTTCGAAATGCAGACTCCGGAAGGAAAGACAGTGAAATTGTCTGATTATGTAGGCAAAGGAAAAGTAGTATTGGTTGACTTCTGGGCTAGCTGGTGCGGTCCTTGCCGTCGCGAAATGCCTAACCTGGTAGAAACATACGCTAAGTACAAAGGCAAAAACTTCGAAATCGTAGGTGTATCTCTCGATCAGGATGGTGCTGCATGGAAAGAAGCAATCAAGAAGCTAGACATGACTTGGCCGCAAATGTCCGACCTGAAATTCTGGCAAAGTGAAGGTGCACAGCTTTATGCTGTAAACAGCATTCCTCACACTGTATTGATCGACGGTAGCGGTAAGATTATTGCTCGCGGTCTGCACGGAGAAGAACTTCAAGCTAAAATTGCAGAAGCTGTAAAATAACAAATCCAAAGAAAGGCTTTTCCAAAGGCCTTGAAATTTATACAAGAAGGTGTGTCAAAATGCACACCTTCT
>CWHH01000179.1_pt1 | contig 9067 bp, 8 predicted proteins | sample 660831 | NCBI WGS metagenome assembly CWHH01 (sample SAMEA3735738, study PRJEB9488) | human gut metagenome | biome: ENVO:mammalia-associated habitat; material: ENVO:feces | place: Malawi | collected 2009-02-27 | reverse complement strand
ACATGACAATAAGTGACAGAACATGACAATCAATGACAACTTCTTCATAATCAATTTATTTAATGGCAAAGATAGTAATTTTACCCTTGCAAATGATTCATTAATCTTTAAAATTAACGTATATGGACAATGTAAACTTAGCCCCTGAAAACAACGGAGCAACTCAGGAACACGGGTATCTGATGGCGTATGACAAGAAAGAGCAGAAAGCCAAAGGAGTAAAAGGAATCTCAGCGAATGGCGAACTGGAAACGCTCGAAGCCAATGAAGCGGACAAAGGCCAGTTCATCAAGGTGGACCAGAGAGGTAACTTCTTCACCAACTTCGGAAAGAACTTTCTCTACCATTACAACAATCCGGGACGTTACTCCTTGTACAACATCCCGAAAGAAACACCTGTAGAGCAGGCCAAAGAAAAAATAGAGGCAGCGCAGCTACCACAGAACGAAGCGGTAAGAAAAGAGCTGGCTTCGACCAGGGTGTATAACAACCACCGTTATAATGAACGGGAAATCAATTGGGAACAGGCTGCCAGATATGGCATTACCCCGGATGTCCTGAAAAATTCGAAGGACAGTCTTGAAAGGATGTTGCAAGGGAAATCTTCCGCTGTAGCCTTCCATATAGCCAAACCTTCCGAGCTGGGTCGTGAAAGTGGTGATGCTAAACTCTCCCTGTTCCGTGATGAGAACGGTGTGGTCAAGTTTGACATCCATTATATCCGTCAGGCTCCCAAAGTGGGTGAAGATTACAGGGGATACACATTGACGGAGGACGATCTCAAGACATTAAACCAGACCGGCAACCTGGGTAAAACAGTCGACATGGTCATTGATTACCGCACCAAGGAAACCAGGCCCTGCTACCTTTCCAAAGACCCGGTAACGAATGAATTGTTTCACATGCCCGTAGAACAGGTACGCGTTCCCCGCAAGGTAAAAGATTATACGCTTTCCCCATCAGAATATGAAGCCGCCTTACGTGGAGAGGAAGTGCCTATCCGTTTCAAGTCCAATAACGGGAACTATTATACCACATCCATTCAGATGAGTGCCGCCGAGCGGGGTGTTGAATTCCTCTGGGAAAGAAGCACCAAGAAGCTGGAAGAGGGGCAGAAACAGGAGCAGCAGCAAAACAGTAACGGAGAACAGCAGGTTAACGGGCCGGTACAAACAGCCGGAAAGCCTTTGAAAAAGGAAGAGGCCTCCCGGCAAGCGGAAAAGAAAACACGTACCCGCAAGCCGTCCATAACCCCTAAAATGTAATAATATGGCAGCCTATCTTTCTGATGACCCCAAGCAGCTGGACGAGCTTTTCAAGAAAGACGGTGAAGGCTATCTTCTTGTCGGTTATGAAACCGGCAAGGAGAAACCTCATGCGGAATCCTCCTATATACTCTATTCTGCCGATCCCGACAGGCAAGACCCTGTTTATACGTTCATGGCTCTGTTCAGCCGGGAAACGATAAAAGCCAAATATGCCGCTTTTGTACCGGATACCCGTCTGGAAATCTATTCATTCCCGAAAATGACGGATGTGCCTGTCCTTACAGGGGATATTGCCAAGAAAAAATATATCAACCGGTTCTTTCTGCCCTATGTCCGGGAGAAGGGACTGGTTCCCCTGATAAGCACCAATCTGAGGAATGTACTGTTTGCACAGTCACGCAGCGACATCCTCATGGAATCCGGCGAGCTGCCCAAGTTGACGGTAGAGCAATTGGACGGACTGCTCCATTTTCACAGGAAACAGGACGAACTGGCTGTCCGATATGACTATAACCCGGTTTATAAATTACCCTTGCATGCGGTGGAGACTTCCAAAGGAATCCTGTTCTTCAGTGATACCCAAATTGGACGGGACGGATTAAAATGTTTTTACCAGCAACTATCCGGCAACTATTTCCGGGTTCATAGCGAACCCGGTCCCGTCAGGCAATACCAGGTCAACAGGCTGTCCGACGATATCTGTCCCTTGGTGGATGCCTGTTACCGAAAGAACCCTCAAAACGGGAAAGGGAAATATGACTTTGATGAAACCATCTTCTCAAAAGATACGTTCCGTGACCGGAACCTGTGGAAGCAGACGTTTGAAACGAATATGGAGCCGACCGCTTCTGAATTCCTCCGCCTGACTGAATTTGCAGGATGCCCTGCAAGCCGTAACAATGCGGATATCAGCAAACTACTGTATCTGATAGAAAACGGATTCAAGCGTGATCTTGTGGTTGATCCGGCTTTCGGATACCGGAATGTATTTCAAGAGTATGTCACCCGGATAGACAACTGCATCAACGGACAATCCTCCGGTCTGAATTTGGCCGATGTGCTGGATGAAATGCGCTGGAAAGCGGAGAATATTCTCCAAACGGAATTCGATGTAAGGGGACACCGTACATTGGAAAGGGCACTGAATGACAAAAGCGTTCCGTTTCTCATTGGGGGAGCCGATGCCAGCCAGGCCATGAGACAAGCCCTTCTGGAAGGCAAATGGATCTACTCTTCCAAAATCTCCGAATCAATGCCCGGTTTGCACTTTCTCCATGCCGACAAGAAATGTAACCGGGTAATGGCATACTCCAAACCTCCGGCAGGCAAAGCTGTGTATCAGGAGAAAAACGGCAGAATCATCCCATATACCGCCGCTTTGAAAAAAGAAACAAAAACGAAAAAAAATAATTCCCCTAAATTATAAAATTATGAAGCAACCCGAACAATCCTATACAGCCATAGAAACCGCTGACGGTTTTTTATTCTTCACCCATACGGCGGAAGGGCAGGCAAATATGCAAAAATTCCTGCAGCTTGTGGCGGATCATTACTTCGATCCCCATTTCAACCTCGGTCCCGTCCATGTTTACAGGGCGGAAGGCATCCTCCGACAGGGGCCGTCTGTCAATCCGGGCGGGAACCTGTTCACTGAATATCCTTACCTGAAGATGGACAGACTCCCAAAGATGGAGCTGGCATACCGTAATGAGATGAAGCCCACCCCGGAAGATTTCCGCAGTTTCTGCCACAATGCGCACTGTGACATCAGCTACCGCAACTGTAATATTATTGATGCATTGGATGCAATGGCGGGTAAGGAACGTGCAGTTTCCGAACTTTCCCGACGAACTTTGACACCGGAAATACGTGAACAGATAGAGGAAAACAGCCGTGACAAGGACGAGCTGGATAAACTCCTCAAGCGGTTCTACGACGTACGCGGACACCGGACGGTCGAAAGGATTCTCAGTGACCCGATGGACAGTGTCATGGTAGACGGTGTTCGCCTCTTTACCCCTCACCGGCAGGTATTGCAGGCGGGACATGTGCTCTTTCTGCCCGCAGAGGCAAGGGACAACCCGTCCCATTCCTATGCATGGGTTAATGGGGATTTCTCCCGGATCGTATTCTCTAAAGAACCGCCTGCAAACAAGCAGGTATTCAAGGTGAAAGCGGTTATCGAAAAGGCTTTGGATAAAAAGCGGGACGTGAAAAAGAAAAAACACACCCACCCTAAACTGTAGAAACATGGACAAGAGAGACCAAATGGAAAATTCATTTTTCGATCCCGAAAGACCGGGCAGTATATTCATTGCGATAGACCGGTATCACCATTATACACCGTTACCGGGCAACTCACTCAGGTTCGTCGAAGGAAACCAAAGGGAGGTAACGGATGCCGCCTTTTATAAGTTCCTGTCGGACAATGTCAACGAAGTCAAAAGCTGTACGTATGTGCCGGATGTGGAGATGGTGCGGTATGACCTGAATTGGATGAGGGATGTGCCGTTACCGGATACACACATGCCTTTGGACAAGTATATCCGGCAGGAGCTGTTGCCTTACTTGCAGCGGAACTTCCAGTCCCCTTCCCGTCAGATCTCACTCTCGGACGCTGTCTACTGCTCCAGATATAAAGGAGATACCGATTGCAGCATCCTGAAAAAGTATTTCGTGCAGGAAGCCGATTATATGAGTTTCCGCAGATCCCAGGACGAAAGGCAGAAAATCTACCGGGAGAGGCGAATTTCCGGACACCGCTGAAAGTGGTGGAGAATGACTTCGGGTATCTGATATTCTCCGGCAATGAAATCGGAAAAGAAGGATTCAGGGAATGTTTGCAGCATATCATCGACCATTACTTCGATCCGCATTACGACATCGGCCATCTGGGTGTCTATGAATATCCGTATGTAACGGAAGAGCTGGCAGCCCATATTGACGCATCCTACCGGATCGACCATGCCCGGCAGCTGAATAATTCTTTTGAATTCCAGCGTGAGAACCACGTGCCCCAATCCAAATTGCCGGACAAGTTTATTAATGGGCTGACTCCTCTATTTTACAGCCCGATGGAAACGACGGCTGACGGATTTATGGAACTGGCTGACAAATTCCATTTCGATCCGGACGTACGTGCGCAAATCATCCCTTCCAACCGGGATATTTACCGGTTGCTGACCGTGATGAAGAACGGTTATATGAATATTCATGAGCAGCCGTTCACCTACTTTAAGGAGCTACTGCCAGTTGCCCGGAAACTTGAAAGGATAACGCAGGTACGATCAGCGGCTGATTTCGATAGGAAGGAATTCAAACAAGCCTCCATGGAAATCCGGGAGGCCGCCGACAGCATTCTGAAAAGGGATTTCGATGTGAGGGGGCACCGTTCCCTCAAGAACATGCTGGATGATCCGATGGTGGAATTTACCGTGGGGAACCGGAGGCTGAATGACGTGCAGAAATCAGTATTGTCTTCCGGTTATGCGCTTTATATCCCGGAGAACAACCGAGAAGCGGTCAGACACCTGCAATACTGCATGGCGGACTTCGGTCAGAACCGGATGAAGAACTCATCCGAGCCTTTTCCCGTCAAGACCTATACCTTGAAAGAGGGACTTCTCCATCCGCTACCCACGGATATAAATAAAAAGCCGAGGGCCGTCAAAAAGCCGGAGAACCAAAAACGAAAGACCAACCGTTTAAAATAATAACAGGAAATATGATACCCAAAAGTCAGATTTATATTGGGGCATGGATTGTAGAGAACGATCCGGAAGAACAGGCCCCCATTCCCTATAAAGGGAAAGTCATCGCCATCAAGGAAACCGGAAAAGGAGAGATGGATTACTTTGTTAGCATCCGGCTGGATGACGAATCTATGAAGCAAAAAAGAATCTCCCTTTGCTGTCCGGACAAGATAATGGTCTGTTTTCCATGAGCCATAGACTTGGAGAAAAAGCAGAATGTGGAGCATAAGATGAAAAATGAAAAAGCTACCGGCCCGTCGAAAGGGCGTAAACTCTCTTAATCATTCACTTTATAAATCAGAAGAATATGAATACAAACGATACCATTCTTTTTAATGTAAACGACGGGCTGGGCAAAGTGGTTGATTACAGCCATATATCCGGAGAGAACCAGGATATGCTGTGCGGTAATTATCTGAGGGAGCAGGCGGAACTCGCACTGGGCGGGACCTATATTCCGGAAGAAACCATCTATTGCCTCCAAATGGACAAAGACATCGATATGGATACTCCTTCCGTCATACATGAAGTCATGTATAACGGGGAATTGGAGGAACTCCCTTCCATTTCGCTCAGAAGTCTTGTTTTCGCCCATGAAATCTCTGCAAGGGGATTACCCATACACATGTTTGATACGGTTGCTCTGCTGGAAAGGATGAATGACAGTGCCGACACGGCAAAAGTACTGGAGGCATACATACACTATCATTCGGAAAAGATGGACAATACCCGGGAGAGAACGGTTACCGCCATACAAAGCGGGAACGGTGTGCTTTTATTCGATGATACCGGAAGAGGAATTCACTGCATGGAACGGTATCTGCAATATCTGGCAGACAATTATTTCTCATCAGCATTGAGAGGTGTTGACTCCCTTGAGATCTATTATTTCAGCACCGCCAACAATATCATAGTGGAAGATTCCAGACAATGCGCCGCCATGTTCACACCGGAGATGCCACACTGTTTCATCCCCTCGGAAGCTGTCTATTATCCAAAGGATCTCATGAAAGACCATTCTCCATCCGTCCGGTGTTCCATGAAACCCGACAAAAGCGATTATGATAATTTCTTAAGCAGGTTCAATCTGGATAGAAGCGAACTCATGACGGATATTGCCCGTCTGGATGAAATCTACAAGAATGGCATTGACATCTCCAAACCCGGCTACGGGTTTATCCATGAAAACAGCTTTGAGAAAATACTGGATAAACTGACGCACTCCTACTTGAAAAAATCGGAGCATTCACCACTTTCTGAGGCCCTCCAAAAAACGGCAAAGGATGTGGCCGGAAGGATCCTGCAAACAGAATACAATGTCCGGGGATACGAACCTTCCAAACCGGAAAAGAAGGAGGCGAAAAAAGAAGCAAGAAAGAAATCCGGATCAATCAAATTATAATCATTAATAAAAAGAAAAAACATGAAACAGAAAAATCCCGAACTCATCCTTCATTTTTTTGTTGCCCAGGACTCCAAAGGAAAACCCCGGCAACTGGAAATACACCTGATACCGGAGAAAGAAGTATCGATGGCAAATCAAAGATTTACCGAATATTTACGGCGGCAAAGGGAAATGTACAAACTATCCCTCGTTCAAAGCCACCTGCCTGATCTTGATTTGTGTCGTTACCAGTTTCCCTCAGGAGTAACCTGCCCGGATATCCGTCCCTTTGACAAGGATAACAGCCTGGTACCTAAATTTATCAGTGAGAACGGAGGAAGCATGCAAAACAATGTCCCACTCAGAGGATTGGAATACCTTTATTCACGCGATGCAGAAAAAAGCCTGCCCATGCTGGTATCCAGCGGGCTTGCGGACCATCTACTTGTACAACCGGAGGCCAAACGTTTCGCATTGGCACAGAATACCCTCCATGATGATCCGTCGGAAACCCTGACCGCTGTAGAAACCGCAAAAGGAGTGCTTTTGTTTGAATATTCCGGTTACGGAAAGATGTGCTGCCATTCCTATATGCAACACCTGGCCGACCATTTTTTTATTACGGACGAAGATAAACCGGAGTTTGTCAACCTGTACAAACTGGCTGATCCGAATGTAGAGGCTATAAAGGCGTTTCAGACATCCACCAATCCCTTCTCATTATATACAAACGATTTTATACCGGATAAAGCGCAATATCTGGATGCGACTATCCTGGGAAATGCACGACTGGACAGGAGCCATCGCATAGAACCGACATTTGACGCTTATGACAAATTCGCGTCCTCCTATGGAATAGTCACAAGTATCGCAAATGCCCAGATACTCCGGCTGCTGTCTTTACAAGAAACAGCCGGAATTTATGGAATAGATTATATAACCGGACAAATTCCGTTCATGCATAAGAACTCTTTTAACTCACAGTTTAATGCGTTACAGAATATTCCGGCAGAAAACAAGGGTGAACAGGAGAAGGTAAAAGCATTGATCCGTGATCAGGCAGCCTACATTTTAAAACGTGATTATGGAATTTCACCGGATAACCGGCAGAATAGAGAGATAGAGCCCGTCATCTCCATACAGACTCCCAAAGGTGCCGTTTACCTGCCTGCCACGGATGAAGGAGCTGTCTACAAACAATGCTATTTGCAATATCTGGCTGACCGGTTCTTCACTCCGGAAGTACAGGTTCTGGAACGGATCAGGGAATTCTACATCTCTAATCCGAACCATAGCACGGAACATTATATGCAGAAACATCTGGGCTTTTTCCAATCCAATCCTTTCTATGGGGAATTGGCGAAAATGCCATTGTATCCCATAGAGCGATCCGAACTGCTGAAAAAAGGCGGCTATCCCATAGAACCGACTTATCATGCCTTCAAACAGTTCACGGAAGATTACCAGCTGTCAGTAACGCCGAAGAATGCGGAGATATTCAATCTGCTCTTCATACGGGAATACGGTCTGCCGGCAGATTTCAATTCCAATGAGAGTTATAGAGAATTCGCCTACAAAGGTGATTTCAAACCGCTGGATCAGGAAATGTCCGAACTGCAATCCCCAAAAGGATATAGTGAGAAAGCATTCTATAATATCCAAAACAGACAGCAGCAACTTGCCGACAGGATACTTGGTCTGGTATATAAACTGACCTGTCCGCCATTGCAGCTGACCGGATCGGCGGCATCGGAAAAGAAAAAGGCTGTTCCCCGCCGTAACAAGTCACATAATCCCCGTATCTAAAACTGATTGTCATGCCTGCATGGATGGAAAAAATAAAAGACAGACTAACCGAAAAAGAAGATTTGAAAAGCCTGTTTATCGAGTTGCTGCCGGATAATCGGGTATCGACTGTCATGGTCGTATCGTATGTCCCGACGGATAAAGACTCTTTTCCGGTATTTATGGATCTTGTCGCCCGGATAGCCATGGATCAGAAAACGGTGCCGGATAACCTTTTGCTGTATTTTGAGGGAATACCCGCCAAGGACATTCCTTTCACCAGCAAACTGCCGGTAAAAGACAGTGAAAAAGCCCTTCGTTTCATCGTTTCTCACGGAGGTATCACAAAAAACAATTCTGTTCCTCTGCGGAAAGTGGCCTACCTGAGAGCATGCCAAAAGGAACTGACGGCAGAGAATTTCCAGGCACTGGACCACTCACCGGGCTATAAGCGTTTTGTTACTTATGAGGATGCAATGGAAAAGGTCGCATCAGGGAAACAGGCCAAACAATTCTATACCATCGTTGAAACGGAACAAGGTATCCGGGTATTCAATGACGGATTATCCGGAACGAGGAAGTTTCGGGATTACCTGCAATCAACGGCGGATAATTTCTACTCAGGCTCTCTACAGGATGTGGAATCGTTGAATATCTACCGGATAGAAACCGTATCACGCCGGATGCTGGAACTCTCCAACGGGAATCAAACCTCCATGCCGCAAGCGGCAATGGAAATTCTGGCGAATTACAAGCCGTCCGTCACTTTCGACATGCATCCTACAGGGGAAAACCTCGACCGGTTTATTACGGCTAACGCACTGGAACTCTCCGCCCGAAACTGGAATATCATGACTCTTCAGGATATAGCTGACAGA
>CWHH01000225.1_pt1 | contig 12930 bp, 10 predicted proteins | sample 660831 | NCBI WGS metagenome assembly CWHH01 (sample SAMEA3735738, study PRJEB9488) | human gut metagenome | biome: ENVO:mammalia-associated habitat; material: ENVO:feces | place: Malawi | collected 2009-02-27 | reverse complement strand
AGAGGAAAGCAAATATGCTGCAAATATAAATACTCATATTGATTTTCTAATTTATAATCGTGTGAGCAAGCAACCGACATTGGCTATTGAAACAGATGGATATACATTCCATAAATCGGGGACAAGTCAGTCAGAACATGATATTAAAAAGGATCGTATTTTAGAGTTATACGGAATTCCATTGGTGAGATTGTCTACTATTGGTAGTAATGAGAAGAAAATTATTGGAGATAAACTTATTGAGATACTAAAATCACACTAACACCATATTTCCCTTAAATAATAGAGTTTACAAATCAATAGTTGCAACCAATGATTTGTAAACTGCTAATATTAACTAAACCACAACTATTACCAAGTAATAACTTTATCCACAATTTCCTGCTGTTCTAAGGCAGTCCTTCTTAAATATATACGAGTAGTTTCAATACTTTCATGCCCCATCAAATCAGCCAACAAAGAAATATCATTAAATTTTTCTAAAAAATTCTTTGCAAAACGATGTCGAAATGAATGAGGATAAACAACTTTAGTATTAAGTTCATACTTCTCGGCATAGTTCTTTAATTGTTGAGAAATCCCTCTTGTTGTAATTCGTTCACCAAAACGATTAAGAAAGAGATAACCACTTTCACGATTAATAGCAATTAGCCAAACCTTAGTTTCATCTCTAAGCTTCTTTGGAATAAACAAACGGCGAATTTTCCCACCTTTAGTATAAATATCAAAATAACCAATATTCACATGCTCTATTTTTATTTGTATTAATTCACTAACGCGAGCACCAGTAGCAGCCAAAAAACGCACAACAAAATACCATTCCTGATTTTCTTCTTTCTTTAATTTGTTTTTCAGAAATATATAATCAGCATTACTAATCACATTTTCCAAATAAGAACGTTGTTGTACTTTCACCGACTTTAGGCGAAGCCGCGTTTTATTAACGAAATCAAGATATTTATTTAAAGCTTGAATTCGTAAGTTTACAGTTTTAGGCTTAAAGGTTTCAATTAAATACGTTTTGTAAAGTAACAAGTTTCTCTTATTCAAATCTTTATGACGAGAATAAAAATCATTTACTGCATATTGATATGCAGAAATCGTATTATCCGCCATATTACCCTGACGAAGAAAGGTTTCAAATTTTTCTACCATGATTGTTTTTAATTAATAATACAATTAAACTATCAGTCATAAGATAAGCATAATAAAATAGCAATAGTTCCTATTATGAGAAGTTTATCGCTACAGGGGAAGTAAAGTGTATTGATGAGGAGATTCCGTTTGAGATACCTTCTTCTTGGGAATGGACACGGATAGGTAACATATTCAATCATACAAGTGGCAAACAGCAAAGTAGTAGCAACAAGAATGGAGGAACACCAGAGAAGTTTATTACTACCTCCAATCTCTATTGGGGATATTTTGTCCTTGATAATGTAAAAGTTATGAATTTTACTGAGGAAGAGAGCAAAAACTGCTCTGCTACAAAAGGCGATTTGCTTGTTTGTGAAGGTGGTGCAGGCTATGGTCGTTCTGCCATTTGGAATGAAGATTATGATATTTGTCTTCAAAATCATGTTCATAGATTGAGACCACTTGTTGATGGAACTTGTGAGTATGTATATTACTTCATATATCTACAAAAGGAGAGTAATAATCTAGCTTCCGTAGGAACAGCTATGCCTGGATTATCAGCCAATAGACTTAAACGTTTATTAGTACCATTACCACCTATAGCAGAACAGAATCGAATTACAAAGAAACTTAAAGAAGTATTTCTTGTAGTCGAAAAATATAATAAGGTGCAAGATGAACTAAACCTCTTAAACTCTTCGCTCAATGACATTCTCAAAAAGAGCATTTTACAAGAAGCGATACAGGGTAAATTAGTTCCTCAAATAGCAGAAGAAGGCACTGCCCAAGAGTTACTTGAACAGATACAGCAAGAAAAGTCACAGCTCATCAAGGAGGGTAAGCTAAAGAAATCCGCTTTAACCGATTCTGTTATCTATAAAGGTGACGATAACAAGTATTATGAGCAGGTAGGCAATGAGGACATTGATATAACAGAAGAAATACCTTTTGACTTACCTGATAACTGGACTTGGGTTAGATTTGGTCAATATATAAGAATGTCTATCGGAAAGACACCACCACGAGGGGAAACCAAGTATTGGACGAATGGGAAATATCCTTGGGTTTCTATTTCAGATATGTCTGATTATGGATTGGTTACAACGACAAAAGAGTCCGTCTCAGAATGTGCTAGAAACTTATTTGGAAAAATATCTCCTGCCGGAACTTTAATAATGAGTTTTAAGTTAACGGTAGGCAGAACTTCTCTTTTAAATGTTTCGGCATATCATAATGAAGCAATTATATCCATATACCCTTTTGTAGATAAAAATTACCAAGCAAGAAATTATCTGTTTCACATTTTGCCGATTATATCTAATCTTGGCGATTCCAAAGACGCAATAAAAGGCAAGACATTAAATTCTAAGAGCTTGAATAATCTTTTATTGCCACTTCCGCCTCTTAAAGAGCAAGGGCGAATAGTGGCAATGATAGAATTATTATTTGATAAGTTGAAATAAATTATTTATTTGGTGCGCTATACGTTGCTGTTCAAATAATGGTGGAATACCAATGAGCAGGTTGTAAAATAACTCTTTATTGAGGTGCGGAATTGCCGCACCTCTTTTTGAATTTCTCAACTCCTCTTTGTAGAATAGAATAAAAGCCGAGACATAAGGCTTCCACATGACTGAAGAAAGCCAGAGTTGTTTGAACGTACTCCCCATATATCCATCTTGTGGAACAGTAAAAACTTCTCCTGAATTTTCACCATCTACAAGAATGATGTTGTCTCCGGCATAGACAAATTTTCCTTTTTCTACAATGGTTGCAGATGATTTTCCACGTAGGTATTTTGCATCCAAACAAACGCCTTTTCCGTTCCTCTTTTCACCGTCTATTAGTTGGCATATATCTTTCAACCGTAATACAGCCCAGCTATTGGGATATTCAAAAGGAAGCTCAATTTCAACGATTTGCCCATTTATCCTCTCATAATACTTGTTACAGCTTTAATTTTTTCAACGATTCGAGTTTGTTCCATTAAAGGAGGAATAGGGATTAAGTATCTGTTCAATCGCACCATTGTCAAGGTTGCCACTGTAGTTCCATCAGACTCTGACAAATATTGGTTTGTAAAAGCAAACGATTCAAAAAATAATTTCAAATAATACGGATTCAAGCGAAAAGGATTACCTATACATAAAACACTACCGTCCTTATAGTAGAAAGGATTCTTTGTCTCAACAACATAGGTCTTGCCAAGTGTCCCAACAGCCGTCATCATTAGGTCGCCAATTTGCGGAACTCCGCTTTTAGAAAATTCATCGTATAGCGATTGTTCTATAAACAAATCGTTATCAACATGACCACAATCAGCCATTTTACTAATTTCTCTTGCTCGATAAAAGGGGATTCCAGAAGTACGCCAATCTTTTTCGTGTACTCTTCGAGCAGACCAAATATTTAAGACACTCCCTATTCTACACCACTCCCAATTATTTGGTATTTCAAATGGTATTTCATCAGTAATATCCTGTTCTGTTTTACCATTCTTCTCGAAGTACTTGTTATCGTCACCTTTATAGATAACAGAATCAGTTAAGGCGGATTTCTTCAGTTTGCCTTCCTTAACAAACTTCAGCTTCTCTGCTTTAATAAGCTCTAATAACTTTTGTGCTGTATCTTCTTCTGCAATTTGAGGAACTAACTTACCCTGTATTGCTTCTTGTAAAATGGATTTTTTAAAACTATGCCATATTTCTTTATTTATTTGGTTGAGTTTATTTTGACTAGTTCCATATTGATTAATATATGGGTATAACTGATTTAGCTTTGTAACAATGCGTAGTTGTTCTTCTTGTGGTGGAATAGGTAACAAGCAATGCTTAATAATGAGTTGATTTATGTTAGGATCCTTTCTTGAACCTGCTGCAAAATTCATCCAATATGATCTTTGATATTCAATAAAAGTATGGATGTAATCCATATTACAGAATCCATTAGGCTGGATGGCACATACAGATTGGTTAATAGTTGTATCAAAATGCAAGATACAGTGTTTGCCTATTGTCCCAGCACCACCGTACATTGCAATACACACTGTGGTTTGGGGTAAAACAGAAAGGTTGTAGTCGGTAGTTGCTTTTGCAGTTATTTGTATTTCTGTTTTATCCAAAATTCCATTGTTCAAGTCTGTTGTACGTACCCAATTGATATTGCCATTTTTATAATAATCCGGATTTCTACTTAATGGTGTAGCACCACTTGTTGTTTCAAAAATATTGCCAACTCGTTCCCATTCCCACCCTTGCGGTATCTCAAACGGAATCTCCTCATCAATACACTTTACTTCCCCTGTAGCGATAAACTTCTCATAATAGGAATTGTCATCACCTCTAAAAATAAACGACTCGTTCTTATCCTTCTTAATTTTTCCCTCCTTAATAAGGCGAGCTTTCTCTGTCCGAATCTTCTCTAACAAAACAGATGCAGGTTCATCATTAGGGTCTTGAGGTACAAGTTTTCCCTGTATAGCCCACTGAAGTATACTATTCTTTAATTGCTTACCATTCATAAGGATTAATCAAGTTTGATTTCAATACCCAGTAGCTTCTGTATTTCAGCCAATGTTTTATCTATCTCATAATCAAGAGCTGCACGCTTCTTAAAATAATTAGCAAGCAATTCTGCAGGTGGCAAGATTTCTTCCTCATCTTTAGGAAATTTACATTGATCAAAATTACAATCAAGCGAAATCAAATCTTGAACAGAAAAACAACGAGATTTCTCATTTCCATCTTGGCTTACAATCTCTTTCCTATCGTGCCACCACTCTTTAATTGGTTGACAATGCTCTAACTTCATTGGTTTTGTCTTAGAGAAGTGCTTATATCCATCAGGCATATCAAGACGATAAAACCAAGTTTCTTTTGTTGAATACCCATCAGGAGCATCTTCAACCCTTTCATTATTGAAAAAAAGAATATTTGTAGCAATACTTGTATAAGGAGAAAAAATACTTCCAGGCAAACGAATAATAGTATGCAAATTAAAGTCTTTTAATAGCTTCGTTTTAATTGCAAGCTTCGCACCATCTACACCAAACAAAAATCCATCAGGTACAATTACTGCCGCACGACCATTGGCTTTCAAACGGAACATTATCAATACCATAAATAAATCCGCAGTTTCACTACTACGCATATCCGAAGGAAAGTTATTTTTAACGCTCGCTTCAGTACTACCACCATAAGGTGGATTCATTGCAATAACATTAACCTTGTCGCATTCTTTAAAATCCCCAACCCTTGTACCCAAAGAATCACAATGAATAATATTAGGAGCTTCAATATCATGCACTAAAAGATTAGTGATTGATAAAAGATATGGCAAAGGTTTCCATTCTTGCCCTATTACGGCTGTCTGGAATAACTTAACATCATTTGTCGTTTTAACTTGCTTATACAAATGATTTAATGCAGATGTAAGAAAGCCTCCCGTTCCTGACGTAAAATCTCCAAAAGACTCTCCTAGTTGAGGATTTAGTATTTCCACCATAAAATCGGTCAGTGCACGAGGAGTATAAAACTCTCCGGCATTCCCCGCAGATTGTAAATCCTTCAAAATGCCTTCATATATATCACCGAATGTATGCCGGTCTTCAACATCTGAAAAATCAATCTCATCTATGACATTAACCACTTGACGAAGCAAAATTCCATTCTTCATGTACTGGTTAAGGTCTGAAAAGATTTCTTTCACTATAGTTTTACCTCTTGGAGTATCTTCATTTACTGGTAAGGCCTTAAGGGTAGGAAAAAGCCTTGCATTTACAAATTCCAATAAAGCATCCCCAGTAAGTGCTTCCCCATCTGCATTATCAACTGCCCAGTTTCTCCACCTTAGCTCTTCTGGAATAATTGATTTAAATTCCTTTTTTTCACGGCGACTTTTATACTCCCACGTTTCTTCCTGTGCATCATAAACTTTTAGGAAGAATAGCCAAACCATTTGTTCAATACGCTGTGCATCACCACTAATACCTGCGTCTTGACGCATTATATTCTGTAATCGTTTTATTATATTATTAACTGCCATAAATTATGCTACATATAATTCGTTTTCTAAATCTTTAAGTGCTTTTTCAAATTTCTCCCATCCACCAAACAACTTAACTATCTTTTGAGGCTTACCGATTGTATTAAAAGGAGGGGTATCAAGTATATCCTCATTCTCAAATTCCAAAATGCCTTTATCAGCATATTTATCTAACAATGCTTCTAAAACTTGTTTAGCCACACCTTCATATCTAGATAAATAATCTCTCTTCTTTACATTATTAGCACGTTCCTTCCGCGTAAGCGGTTGCTTATCAAAAGCCACATGACATATTATATCAAAAATGTCTGCATTAAGCAAATCAGGACGCTTTTCACGAACTGCATCAAGTAAAACATTGTATTCTTTAAGTTCATCAACAATAACTTTCTTCTTATCAGCAGCAGTCCAGTTCTTTATAAACTCATCCAACGTAGCATACTTACCTCGAATATTCTTACGTGTAAAATCTGTTAAACTTTCTGTGACAAGAGTATGTCCATCAGCACCAAGGTATGAAACAATTTCTGTGTTTATCTGAATATCTTTTCCATTAATGTAATATTTCTTGCGACCATATTCCCTTGGAGGTTGGTCATGTGAAACAGTCCGACGCGGACGATATGGAGGATACGTTTTACTCCCTCCACCTTCCAACTCTGGATCACCATCAAATTCTGGATCTTTAAACAATTGGGTTACATTCCTGAAATCAAGAATTTCAAAATGCCACTTCCCCTTATCAGTACGCAACCGAGTACCACGCCCCACAATCTGCTTAAATTCCGTCATAGAACCTATTTCTTTATCAATAACAATAAGTCCGCATGTTTTACAATCAACACCAGTAGAAAGCATCTCGGAAGTCGTAACGAGCGTTGGATATGGTTGATCTGGATCTATAAAATTATCAAGCTGTTTCTTACCAATATTCTCATCTCCAGTTATACGCATAATATAGCGAGAATCCTTCTTACACAAATCAGAGTTATAATTAACCAAAAGTTGCCGCATCGCCTCCGCTTCTTCTATATCTGCACAAAAGATTATAGATTTTGTCATGCGTCCTATCCTATGGAGCATTTTAGTTATGCGTCGAGCAACAATATCCCGGCGTTGCATAATAACTAACTCACGTCCAAATGTTTTCCGGTTATAAAAACCAGCTTTAATGAGATTACCTTTTATATCCAACTCATCTTCCTCGGGCGTCCATCCTTCTAAATCGATATTCAAAAAAGAGTTAGTTACTCTATACGGAGCTAAAAAACCATCTTCAATACCTTGCTTTAATGAGTATGTATACAAAGGCTCATTGAAATAGTCAAGATTATTAGCTCCTTCTTTTACTTTAGGGGTTGCAGTCATACCAATCTGAGTTGCGGAAGAAAAATACTCTAACACTTTTCGCCACTCCGATTCATCTTTTGCACTTCCACGATGACACTCATCTACAAGAATCAAATCAAAGAAAGTTGATTTGAACTCTTTAAAAGGATCGGGAATATTCTCGTCATAAGAAACTAATTGTTGATATAGAGCCATATATATTTCAAAAGAAGAGTCCATATTCTTCTTTTGAATCTTCGTCATAACTTTTTTAAAAGGCTTAAAATCTTGAGCCATAGTCTGATCTATCAAGACATTTCTATCTGCAAGATATAAGACTCGCCTTTTTAATCCAGATTTTGTCAACCGATGAATAATCTGGAAAGCTGTAAAAGTCTTTCCTGTACCTGTTGCCATTACCAATAAAATTCGATTTTGTCCACGGGCAACAGCTTCAATTGTTCTATTTATAGCTATTCGCTGATAATAACGAGGAATGTTAGTATGAGCATCCCAATAATAAGGTTCTTCAATAGCCTTTATTTCTTCCGAAGTATATTTTTTAGAATCACGTAAACGTTTTAACAGTTCATCAGGAGTTGGAAACTCATCCATATTAATATTAGTTTCCTTACCAGTAAGAAAATCATGCTCAATAAAACCGTCTCCGTTAGAACTGTAAGCAAAAGGTATATCCAGAATTTTCGCATAGTCCATTGCCTGTTGCAGTCCAGCTCCCACAGCTTTATTATTATCTTTTGCCTCAACTATAGCAATAGGATTATTTGCAGAATAATGCAATAAATAGTCAGCTTTCTTTCCTTGTTTCCGGGCATGAACATTCCCTTGAAATATTACTCGCCCATCAGTAAAGTAATATTCCATCTTTATGAGTTCTTTTTGCCATCCTGCCTTTTCAACAATAGCTGGAGTTATAAAACGTAATTTTATATCTTCCTCTGTTAATGACTTCTTATCCATATACCTAACACTTAACTTCTTATAATTGTGTATTATCGGAAGTTGCAAATCTAATTAAAATAATTAACAAGAAGAAATTATTTACTCGTTTTTGTAGAAATAATGTAATTACATAGTTTTACCAGGGGTAACACATATATTTCACAAACTATACCTAAATTAAATAATCATCCTTCTGCAATGTTTAAGAAGATATTTTCCTCACAAAAAATCAGATGACTAAAAGTTACTTTCCGTACAATTCAAAGAATAAAACTAGAGATAAAATTCAGTACCATGTTTACCTTATTCCCAATATATTGTTTACCCAAACTAACAATAAATTTCATCAAAAAAAATAACCCAAACTACAGAAACAAAAACATACACTAAAAAATAAAGCATACTTTCATTTGAATTAAACTGTTTCTTGTTATCTTTGCCTAGACGTATTCATTTAAAGAACAATAATATGGATGTTGAAATAAAAGAGAAAGAAAACCGGAGACATGTCGGACGCAATTTACAAAGGATTCGTGTATATTTAGGCATGAAACAGGAAGCGCTGGCTGCCGATCTTGGTGTAAATCAGCAGGTCATTTCAAAGATTGAGAAACAAGAGGAAATAGAAGAAAGCTTTCTAAAAAGAATTGCTGAAGTGTTGGGGATATCCGAAGAAGTCATTAAAGACTTTGATGTTGAAAAGACGATTTTCAATATTAATCATCATAATTATAAGGATGCAAATATCTCTGAAGGTGCTACTACATACGCCATCGTTCAACAAATAAATCCACTTGAAAAAATAGTTGAGTTATATGAGCGTTTGTTGAAAAGTGAGCAAGATAAAATTGAGATCCTGAAAAAATATATGAAATAATCACTGCTAGATTCAGCAATCTAATATATAGAAGAATGGAAACAATAGAAAATATAAAATCAAATCACCTTCACCTTGGGAAAAAGATAGAACGTGTACGCAGACTTCGCGGTATGACTCAAACGGAGCTAGGCCAATTATTAGGAATAACCAAGCAAGCTGTTTCAAAAATGGAACAAACCGAGAAAATTGATGATGAACGATTAGAAAAAATAGCCTCTGCATTAGGAGTTACTACCGACGGATTGAAAGAGTATAACGAAGAAACGGTTTTATATAACACAAATAATTTTTACGAGAATTGCGGTGTAAAAAATGCAATTGGTAATAACCAAACATTCAATAATTTTCCCATAGAACAAACGATTGAACTCTTTGAGAAACTGTTAGAGAAACAGAAAGAACAATTTGAGAGCTTAAAAAAAGAGAAATAGATGACCTTTATAAAATACTCAACTTCGTTTATAACAATTATTTCCCTAAGGGAGTTGTAGATGAATTGATTTCCTCAAAGAACAAAGAAATTGATTGGCTAAAAATAGAGATAAAGAACCTTAAACAAGAAAGAGAAACCTTGCTGCAAATAATTAGGGATATGTATTGAGTATCCCTAATTACCAAATGTTGATAAGAAATCCCCATAACATACAAATAAAACAATCCCAACGCTTCCCATTCCCAAAATAAAGTCCTACTTTTGTGAAGAATTCTGTTTGCAATATTTACAACAGTATTTCACAAATAAAATAAACCCTACAAAATGAAAGAAGAACCCGACAGTCTGTCTGTCCCTTACAATTTTGCCCGTTGTTTCAACGCTCAATGTCCACAAGCCTCCAAATGCCTGCGCCACATAGCTACACAACTTGATACAACAGATTACCTTTATATCTCCATCGTTAATCCGGCACGTTATCCTGCGGATGGGAACCAATGCGAATGTTTCAAGACTGCTGTCAAAGTTCATGTGGCATGGGGACTTAAACAGTTGCTTAACAGAATTCCCTATGAAGATGCGGTCAGTATCAGAATACAATTGGTGGGGCACTATGGAAAAACAGGATATTACAGGTTTTATCGCGGAGAACGGGGGCTTATGCCCAAAGACCAAGCCTACATCAGACAACTATTCCGTAATAAAGGGATAAAAGAAGAACCAACTTACCAACGTTACACAGAAGAATATATTTGGTAAGTTGCTGTCATCTGTCACAGTTTAAGGGTTAATAGTTTAGTAATGAACCGATAAGACTGTGACAGCAAAAGGTGACAGCAGGGTGATGGCATTTTTGCCGTCACCTGATTATTAGTCTTACAACATGATAGAGTGTACCGCTACGCGTATGTTTGGAAGGTATTTCTTGCTTTTTCAGTATTCTTCCGAAGGAATTAACCCTCTTGACAGACATCGGGATTGAACTGCCTTTTTGAATATCTTCCATAATCTCCGCTGGAGACAACCACTCCCCTTCTTCAGGCTGTGCGGCACGGAAATAACGGAAGAAAAGTTGCTCTTCCGGCGGGACTTGTTCAAATTCACGGTTGTTTTCCACCATGATCTTTTCTTCCTCCTGGTCGAACCAGTAACGTTCGCCATGTTCCAATTCGTACATAGCTTGTGCGTAAAGCTGCTCATAGTCTATCGGACGGTTGGTGTCAATCACTCCGGTCACTTCGATACAAATAAAACGACGGCTGCCGGAAGGGTCGGTCAACAAGTCTTTCTGGTTACTTGTAGCTATGAATGAGGCGTACCGACGCATTTCAAGCACGGCACTGCCATGAGGTTTCTTCACATTCAGTACAGGCTTTTGCAGAATATGTTTCAGGAAGCCTTGTTGTGTCGAACTCACTTGGTCAAATTCATCGATATTGATAAGCGCAAAACGATTGAGGTAAAGTTCGGCATCTTTCTTTCGGGAGAAATCAATGCTGTCAGTATAGTAGGAACGCTCGGAAGGAGGCATTATGCTCCGGCAAAAGGTGGATTTACGTGTTCCTTGTGGTCCGACAAGTAAGGGCGAAACACTGTTTGCATACTTTTTATTGCTTCCTTTCCAATGAGAAACCATATTGAGGAACCAACGGTGGAACAAATCCATCCAATACGGATTCTTACAAGGGACGGTGGCTGCCAATGCACGAATACGGTCTTTACCGTCCCATGCGGGAAGCCGGTAGAGAAAATCTTCCAACGGGTTGAATACAGGCACGCGATTGGAGTAAATATAACGACTAATATCCCTATCCCACAACGGGATACCTTCCATTTGTGCATCCAAAGCAATGCTGTTCAGCGCACGTTTGTCGAGAGGATTGAAGCGGAAACGGAAAGAAAGCCTTTCACGATATTCTACCTCACCAATTTGGGTATTATGGCGGAATTCATAGCGGCGTTTCATGAATTCTTCAGTCTGCAAGGCGAGTTGCTGCTCTTTGCTTAGGCTGATATTCTTGCCGAAGCCTTTGCACTCGGTATATATATTGCCAATCATTTGCCGGATAAGCTCTTCCTGTTTATACATATAGAAGTGGAAAACAGTACGTTTCACGACTTCTTCTTGTGGAAGTCCCGAAGCAAAACAGTTTTTAGCCAGTTGGACGACTAAAGGATGCCATGTGTCTTCGCGCAATTCGAGTCCCGCTTCCCGGAGATCCGCATACGCTTTCCGAAAAGCGGCTTCGAAAAGCATCAGGAAGGCATTTTCCGCATCATATCCCGGCACGGCACGGGTCAATGGAGATTTCTCCGCCTGAACCGCTTCACGGAAAGTGGTTTCTTCGGGCATGGATGACGGTTGAGAGAGATAAAATTGAACAGAATCCGGACGATATATGATGTCCGGGTCGTGGGATAATCGCGAATATTGTTCCAGGGTCGGTTCTTTGGGAAGTATATCGAACGGGATTTGGGGCTGATAACACTTTACAGCCAGTCGGTAGGCGTGGGCGTGGAATAGTTCCGCTTCTTCCCGTGTTTTTGGAAGGGAGTTGTCCGGACGGGTGAAGGTAGTCCATATTTTCACCGTTTTGCCACTTGAACCCATAAAAACACAACGGGTTTGTGGTTGCTCACAGGCTTTTTGTTTCACTAAAGCGATTTCCGACTTATTGGATAAAGGGCCAATGGTCAGTTCTACAATACCGTTGTAGTTTTTCATCTGTTTCTGGCCGTTTACTTTACGGAATTCAGCGGCAGGAATTATCTTAGGCAGTTTATCAGCAAACATACACCGTTCATCGGAAAGGGTATATCGCAGATGTTCTCTGAATGTAGAAACAGGACGGGATTTTATTTCTGTCTTTATCTTATTTACCAGTATATCAAGATCCATTACGCTAAGCGCTATCGTATCTTCGTTCTTACGAAATTGAGTAATTTTCATTAATTTGATAATAATTTGTTTTGTCAGCGTCTTTGTGATCGTTGAGACTGCTAAATTACTCATATTATTCGGGACTGACAAGAAAAACAAGATTTTAATATAGAAAATTATTGATATATCAAGTGCCTATTTAGCCGAGAGATACGGGATTGTTATCACTCAATTAGTAAGCACTCATTGTATGGCTGTGCCTTT
>CWHH01000213.1_pt2 | contig 13733 bp, 7 predicted proteins | sample 660831 | NCBI WGS metagenome assembly CWHH01 (sample SAMEA3735738, study PRJEB9488) | human gut metagenome | biome: ENVO:mammalia-associated habitat; material: ENVO:feces | place: Malawi | collected 2009-02-27 | reverse complement strand
ATTCGTCCCAATTTTAATGGGACACTAGTGTAAAATATTTAATACTATACTTATGGATGGATAAAAACTTATTATTGTTTCAATCAATGGAGGTTAAAAGACCCCCCCCAAAAAAGGCTAAATTGGACTGCCTTGAAATGTCCAAATTATTTTTTTAATGTTACTAATGATATTTTTGATGACATGAAAAAAGAATTAGGTAAGCGTCTGCTTTTAATTTTAATTTTGACTTTTGTAGCATTTTGTAAATCTTTTTCTCAAAATGCTATAAAAGGTGTTGTGTGTGACAAGGGAAATGAACCCATAATAGGCGCGAGTGTGATGGTAAAGGGCACTACAAACGGTACTATAACTGATTTGAACGGTGAATTCACCTTGAATAATGTGTCAAAGAAAGATGTACTGATCGTATCTTTCATTGGATATAAGACAATGGAAATCCCGGTGGGGGATCAAAAAGTTTTGACTGCAACTCTATTGGAAGATCTTCAGACACTCGATGAAGTTGTGGTAGTGGGGTTTGGTACTCAGAAGAAACGGAACTTAACAGGTGCTGTTTCAACCATTAGTTCAAAAGAACTAGCCAATCGTAATGTACCTTCAGCTGCTAATGCCATTCAAGGTTTGGATCCTGCAATTAATATTGATCTTGGAACTGGTTCACCTGATAGTGATTACTCTATTAACATTCGTGGTGCTGTTTCTATAAATTCAAGTTCACCTTTAATTTTGGTAGATGGAGTTGAAGCAAGTTTGAAAGCAGTAAATCCTAATGATATAGAATCAATTTCCATATTAAAAGATGCTTCTGCAGCTTCTATTTACGGTGCAAAGGCTTCAGCAGGTGTAATACTTGTAACTACAAAATCTGGCTCAAATACAGAAGGTAAAGCAAAAATAAATTATTCAGGACGTTTTTCAATAGCAAATAATACTACTTCAAACGATTTTATAACTGTAGGATATGATCATGTAACACTTGTTAATCGTTTCTACAAATCATATAATGGATATGATAACTACTTATTCAAAGAATCAGATGGAAGTTTGCAAAAACTTTTAGATCGTAGAAATGATGCAACCGAAAATCCCGCACGTCCTTGGGTTGAGGTAGGGGATGATGGTAAATATTATTATTATGCAAACTTTGACTGGTATAATTATTTATATAAAAAAAACAGGCCACAACAAGAACATAATGTTTCAATTAGTGGTGGAACGGAAAAAATAAAATATTACATAAGCGGAAGATATTTAAATCAAACAGGTATATTTAAAATTTTTGGTGATAAATATAAGAATTTCTCATTTAGAGGTAAATTAAATGCTCAAATTATGCCCAAAATTAAATACTCATTAAACGTAAGTTATGATTGGTCTGAAATGACCTACCCAGGTAAATCTTCTTATGAGGCTACTATTGGTGCACTTTATCCGAACCTTTCACCTGCATTTTTACCAACAAATCCAGACGGTTCTATTGTATGTTATACTAATCAGCACTATGATGGTTCTCCATTAGGTACAGGCATGATTTGTCAAATGACTGCAAACAATTCTTGGAATAGTAAAGTTAAGGAGTATATCATTATCTCCAATCAATTTGATGTGCAACTTTTAGATGAATTGAAATTAACTACATCATATGGTTATAAGATGCGTAATCCTCTTAATAAATATAGAAACAATGAAGTGGAGTATTCAAGAGAACTTGATGTTTTCAAAACTTATAAATCAGGTTCTGTAGAAAATTCATATACAGAGAATAGATATAAAGAAAGGGAGGGTAGCTTAGAAGTTTATGCAACATATACTGATTCTTATGGTAAAAACAAAAAACACAATTTTAATGCTGTTGCAGGTTTGCAATATATTGATTTTAGATATTCAACAATTCAAGCAAAACGTTATGATTTGACTTCTGAAAAGTTAGCCTCGCTTGCTGTAGGAACAGGAGAAATTGAATTATCTCAAACTATAAATACCTTAAAAACTTTAGGTGTGTTTGCACGTGCCAATTATGATTATGATGGAAAATATTTATTAGAATTAAGTGTACGTGCCGATGGCTCTTCTCGTTTTGCTAAAGATAATCGTTGGGGAATTTTCCCTTCTGCATCAGCAGGTTGGAGAATTAGCCAAGAAAACTTCTTTGAACCATTAAGAGATATTTGGAATAATTTTAAAGTGCGTCTATCTGTTGGTAGTTTAGGGAATCAACAAGTAAGTGGATATTATACATACATTGATCAGATTAATATAGACAATACAATGAAATATACATTTGACGATTCAGGATTGGCAAATTATGCTAAAATTTCTGCTCCTATAGCATCTAATCTTACCTGGGAAACAGTATCTACTTATAACTTTGGATTTGATTTTGGACTCTTTAATAATAGACTTTCTTTTAATACAGATTTTTATATCAGGGAAACCAAAGACATGTTAACTCCAGGTTTAACTCTCCCTGATGTATTTGGAGCTGCTACACCTAAAGAAAATAGTGCAGATTTAAGAACAAATGGATACGAAATATACTTAAAATGGCAAGATGAAATTAAATTGGCTGGAAAACCATTGTATTATAGTGTTGCTGCTACTTTTGGCGATAATATTACTAAAATTACAAAATTTAATAATCCAAACAGAATTCTGACTGATTATTATGTAGGTATGAAATTGGGCGAAATTTGGGGATATCGTGTAGATGGTTTGTTCAAAACCGATGCAGAGGCTGCTGAATATCAAGCAACAATTGATGACAAACTAGTTAATAAAAGAATTTATGACAGTAAAGGTGCTGGAGAAAATCGTTTATATGCTGGTGATGTTAAGTTTAGAGACTTGGATGGAAACAAAATTATTGATGAAGGTGCAGGAACTGTAGACAAGCCGGGTGATAAAGAAATTATAGGAAATTCTCTACCAAGATATACATATTCTTTCAGAGGTGAGCTTAATTGGAATAATTTCGATTTCTCTATCTTCTTCCAAGGTGTAGGTAAAAGAGATTGGTATCCAATGGCAGGTAATACCAGTGGTGTTTCAGCATGGGATTTCTGGGGACCATATTCACGTTCTTCTACTGGATTCATTCATAAAGATTTCGAATCTATGTGTTATAGTGTAGATAATCCAAATGGATATTTCCCTCGCCAAAGAGGTTATCAAGCATATTCAAATGGCGCTTTAGGAGTTATAAATGATAGATATTTACAGAATGTAAGCTACCTAAGACTTAAGAATCTTTCTTTAGGTTATACATTCAACTTCAAGAACAAAGTCATCCAAAGTATAAGATTAGGTGTATCTGGTGACAATCTTTGGTATTGGTCCCCGCTCAAAAAATATTGTAAGACTATGGACCCAGAGATGGCAGTAACAGCTGGAACACATGTCAATAATTCTGGTGTAGGTTATGCTATTTCAAGTGTATATTCTTTCAATCTTGATATAAAATTCTAATATTGTAAGTTATGATCAAAAATATAAATAATATGATTTTTAAAACAACTGCCGTTCTCTCATTGGGAATAACATTAAACAGTTGTGATTTGGATTTGCTTCCTGAAGATTCTTTATCTCCTGATACTTATTTTACATCCTCTGCAAATCTTGAATTATGGACAAATAGTTTCTATACAATGCTGGATAATGCAGACGTATCGAGCAAAAATGCTGACGATGTTATAGATAGAACACCTGAAGATTTAATTGTAGGTACACGTTCTGCTTCAACTGAAACTGGATGGAATTGGAAACAACTCAGACTTATTAATCAATATTTACAATATTCGGTTAATTGTACAGACGAAAGTGCAAGAAAACAGTATGATGGTACTGCACATTTTTTTAGAGCATATTTCTATTTTGTAAAAGTACGTAGATATGGTGATGTACCTTATTACGAACAAGTTCTTGATAGTGATAATGCAGAGTCTTTAACAAAACCACGAGACGATAGAGGATTTGTTATGGACAAAGTAATGGAAGAGTTTGATCTTGCTATTAATATGTTACCTACAAATAAAAGTATTTCAAGAGTTACAAAATGGTCTGCTTTAGCCTTTAAAGCTCGTGCCGCATTATATGAAGGAACATTTAGAAAATACCATGGCTTGAATGATGCAGATAAATATCTAACTATTGCTGCTGAAGCTGCAAAAAAGTTTATCGATAATAGTGGATATTCAATTTATAAAAGCGGTAATGAGCCATATAGAGAATTATTCTATAGTGATGTTGCAAAATCAGACGAAGTAATTTTAGCAAGAATCTATAATGATGATTTAAAAGTTGCACATAGTATTCCTCATACAATAAAAAGTCTTGCACAAGGATTTACAAAACGCTTTATGAATCATTACCTTATGGCAGATGGTACTTTCTTTAGTTCGCAGGACAACTATGGTAAAAAACTATTTATTGAAGAAGTCGTTAATAGAGATCCAAGATTAGCTCAGACAGTTTTAACCCCAGGATATATTCAGATAGGTGAAACTAAGACCACTATTAATGATTTGTCATCTGTAACAGGTTATAGGCCTATAAAATTTGTTGCTGAAACCGAATATGATGGTTCAGATAAAGCTGTATCAGATTTTCCTATAATAAGAACTGCTGAGGTTTATCTAATTTATGCCGAGGCTATGGCTGAACTTGGTACTATTACACAATCTGATCTTGATATGTCTGTTAATAAAATTCGTGCAAGAGTTGGTATGCCTAACATTAAATTAGATATGGCAAACAATAACATTGATCCTTTGATGACTGAATATTATCCAAATGTAACCAAGAGCCCTAATACTGGTATAATTCTTGAAATTCGTCGTGAAAGAACTATTGAACTAACAATGGAAGGTCATAGAGTATGGGATATGCTAAGATGGAAAGAAGGTGCTCAAATGACAAACAAACTAAATCCTTATTTAGGCTGTTATTTCACTGGTGCAGGAACTTATGATATGGATAATGACGGCAATGAGGATTTAGAACTATTTAGCAATCAACCTACAAGTTCTGTTAGTGTTAAAAAAGGTATCGGAACTGATATTGTATTATCGAATAATACGTTTGGTAATGTTGTAGCATTTAGTCAAATCGAATATTCCTGGAATGAAAACAGGGATTATCTGTGGCCGATACCGGCAAATCAGAGAGTTATCACATCTGGACAATTAACCCAGAATAAAGGCTGGGATGATGGACTTAGTTTTTAATTAATAAAATGATAAATATGAATAAATTATATACTTTACTATTAGTCTTATCTCTATCATGTTTAGTAGGATGTAGCAATGATTCAAATTATCTAGAAGTTGCTGAAGTCCAACTTAGTCATGATTTTACAGCAAAAGGAGGCACCAAATTTTTAACGGTTAATACAGATTTGGAATATGTTGTAAAAACTGATGCTGATTGGATTTACACCGAAATCTATAAGGGGGTTACAAATAATCTTCGAATTACCGCTAACGAAAATACACTTGCTGTAAAGAGAAGTGCAGATATCATACTTGAATCAACAGGAGTTCAGCCTATCACAATTAAAGTAAACCAAGCTAACTCTGAACCTTTTATCAACGCATATCCAAACGAAGTTACTCTATCTTCTGGAAAAGTCGATATTGAAATTGAGGTTAATGCCAATACGGATTTTACAATTACACTTCCTAAATGGATTAGTAATTCAGAAGATAATACGCCTATTATTGGTACTAAAAAATATCATTTTAAAGCTGATAAACTGTTTGGAGAAGAAAGAAGAGGTGAAATCATAATGAAGAATTCAGAAGGAACTATTACAAAAACAATTTCTGTTGTTCAGACGGAAGAAATTGTACCGATATTTGAAGATGATTTCTCTTATACTGAAAATAAAGGATATGCATGGTTTGTCCTTGGTAGTACAGGAACAGCAGATGTAACATTTGACAAAAATTCAGAAGGAATGAATAAAGGTTGGACAAGCACTATTCATACAGGAAAAAATGAAGCAGGTTTACCACAAGTAAAATTATGTGATGGATTTATTAGTGCTCCATTCTATGCTAAGAGACCATCTAATATGGTTACTCCTAAATTAAAAGAACTTAATGGAACAGATAAAGTTAAAGTAACATTCAAAGCATGTATGTATGATGGCGGAACAGACAAATCTGCCCCTGATGCTGCAAATGAATTGCATGTTTACTTAATAGGTCCGGGTACTTGTAGTGTTGACAAATTTGATATTACTCAATATGGTAGAAACTGGTTAGAACATAAAGCTTATGATGAAAATGTTACTCGTGATGTATGGCAAAAAAAAGAAAATGTAGAATATGAGTTTACTATTACTGGGGTGACAACTGAAACACAAATCGCATTCCATTTTGGGCCATTATGGCCTGAAAACTCCCAATATACAGCAAATCATCCTGATTTAGTATCAGCCAATATTAATTGCCGTATGGGATTTGACGATGTTGTTGTAATGCCTATTTATGAATAATCATTTTTAAAATAATGCTTCTTCGTCAATTTGGGTGGTAAAATCTTTATCTCTCTATTTCCAAATTGATAATTATCCCTTTTTGCTTGCTTTGATAAAAAAAACGGGCATCAATTGAGTTGGAAAAAATGAGCGGAGAAAACTTACCACAAAAATTGACGAAGAACCAAAATAATATAATAAATTTATGAAGTGCAAGAATTTATCATCGTTTGTAGCGATATTATTGAGTCTGTTTTTTATGAACTGTTCAGATGGTAATGATGCTTTTCTGAAGATAGGTAATGAAAAAATGGAATATGTATTCGATTGTAATGGAGGATATTGTTCTATCCCAATAAATAGTAATTATTCATATACTTCAAAAGTATTGTCAGGAGAATACTGGTGTCATATAGAACAGGTTGTACAACAAGTAAAGGTTAATATTGATCCGTTAGTCGGAGGAGATACAAGAGAAGCATTGATACAAATTTCATCAAGTGGCTGTGAAGATAAGATTATCAAAATAACTCAAAATGTAATTACTGTGATCAATGCCCCTAAAAAAGTTAGTATCTCTAATAATAACAAAACTTTCTCTTTAGAGATCGCATCAGGTACGGAATTGGTTTTTGAAACAGATAGTTGGATAAACATAAAAGATTTTACTTGGCAGAGTGGGACAAAAACTTATCTTTTTGAGGCCGACAATTTTGCAAATTCGGAAAAAGAACTTCGTGAAGGTTTTGTGAATATTAAAGCAAAAGATAATTCCATAAATTTTGAATATACTGTTCCAGTGGAACAGTGGAATTATACTAATGAAGCTATCAAAACACTAAATGAATTGTATAAAACAGATGCTTTAAATAGTAAACAAGGTACTAATAGATACGACATTTTGGGAGTTATTGACACCGAATACTCGGTTGCTTTAGACGACGACCAATTTAGAGCTTATCTTAAAATGAACAGTGAAACAGCAGTTACTGAAGAGAACAATAATCCTATCTTATCATGTTATCGTTATGCTTTTAATAAGGTGATAAGCGAAGTTAAAAGTACAACTCCTGAACAAGGAACAACTGCTATTTGGCATCTATATAATATGGGATTCATTGTAAAAACTCCTTCTGTTTGCTTTGGCATAGATTTAAATCATAGATTGGCGGCAGAATTTGCTCCATATATTGATTTTTTATGTGTTACACATGCCGATAGCGATCATGTTAGCAATGAGTTAATGGTCGCTATGACTAATAGTAATAAGCCTGTATTATCTAATTTCTACAAAGCAGGAGGTAAATACTATAGCACAAATGCAACATCAGTCAATTTAAATGGAGTAGACATTAAAACAGCTATAACAAACCATGATCCGACAAAACCAAATTATACAACGTGTTTCCGTATAAAATTAGGGGAAGATTCTGGTAACTTTGATCTTATGCATGTCGGAGATAGTTCTTTTGAACCTGAACAATATATTCCAGTCGAAGGAGGTGATCCTAGTTTACTTGTATTAAGATCAGGTAATAAAGCTGAAGTAAATATTCTAGGAACTGGACATGGGCAGGTCAATCCGAAAAATATCTTCTTTTCGCACTTAATAGAGTTACGACATAAAGTAGGAGTTTCACCTATGAGAGCTACTATTTTAGGAGCAATAGATAATATGAAAAATTTTCCAGGGCGTGATATAATTGTTCCATTTTGGGGAGAGAAATTCATATGGAAAGATAGTAAAATAGTTGATGATACAGAGTAGATTAGACTATGTTTAGGCTGTAGTTACGGTCCTTTCATTTAGCCTCAGTATATTTTCATAAGTGTCTGATTATAAGACGGCTATACTTTTGCTAACATCTGATTCTAAAATCTCTATATCATTTTTGATAAAGGAACAAATAGCTGCTTAATGTACTATCAGTCATGACATTTGAAATTTCTATGTGTTTTAAATGATAGAGCCGTGGGCTGTAGTTAAATTATGCGTTTAAAAATTTGGTCATATCAAAGAAAATTCGTATCTTTTCTCAAAAAAAGAATAAAAAACAATGACATATCAGGAAATATTGGAAGCCGCTTTGTCGCTTTCACCTGCCGAGCGTGAATCTTTAGTGTCAAGTTTGTCGTCATCTTCCCAGGACGAAGCGCCGTCTCCGCGTTTGTCCCGTCTGCTGGACAAGCAGGGAGTCTGCCCTCATTGTGGAGGCAGACACTACTACCGTTTTGGTAAGGACAAAGGTGCGCAACGTTTCAAATGCAAGGATTGCGGCCGCACTTTTACGGAATACACCGGCACATGGCAGGAAGGTCTCCACAAGAAAGTTCTTGTGGGTCGCTATCTGGAATTGATGAGCGAACAAAAGTCATTGGACAAGATATCGTCCATTCTCAAAATCAACAAGAAAGCGGCATTTGACTGGCGTCATAAGATATTAGGGACATTCAGACAGGATAAAGGCGACTCCTTTTCCGGCATAGTGGAAAGCGACGAGACTTTCTTTGAGGAATCAGAGAAAGGTAACCGCCATATGACACGTGCGGCTCACAAGAGGGGAGGCAATTCCGGAAAACGGGGCATCTCCGACAACAAGGTCAAGGTCATTGTGACCGCAGACAGGAAGAACGGACTGAATATGACCTGTTGCGGACTTGGGCGACTGACAAAAAAAGACATCGCGGACAGCCTGTACACGCCCATGCCGGAAGACGTGGTACTATGTTCGGACGGGCATACCAGCTATAAGGGATATGCCAGTGACAATCATCTGAAGCATGTCGTACTCAGGGAGGACCTGAAACAGCACGTGAAGTTGGAACGATTTCATATCCAACACGTGAATTCACTGCACTGCCGGTTGAAAAGATGGATCTCGGGGATATTCTGGGGAGTATCCACCAAATACCTCCAAAACTATCTGAACTGGTTTAAAGTCATTGAAACGGTCCTGGAAAACGAGAGCAATCAGGTCCTTGCACTCTTGAGGATCTCGATGGAGGAAAATAACTTAATTTTTACAACGCAATAATTAACTACAGCCTAACTAAAGTTTTCCACTCCGTAAATACCTATAAATAGGGAGATTCGGAAGCTTCAGGGCTTCGTTAACAAACAGAATCCTCATAGTAGCTATTTCTGGTGGTTCTCTATGACATGCTAGTAGTGTTTTTTATGTAAACATTAATAATACTAATAATCAATGTCTTAGAAAATCTAATGTCGTTTACAAGCTATTCTGAGCGGGGTGGGAAACTTTAGCAGCCTAATATTTTTGCATAAATATATATCATTATCAACGCCGTGTAGTGTTAAATAAATTGACAGATATTATACGGATAATCATTTATTATTACTAGCAATGAAAAATATACTTTCCTTTACACTTATCCTCTTTATTTCTATAGCCTGTTTCTCTCAAAATGAGAAGTATGTAAATATGTTTTTAGGGTCTTCAGGTGATCATGGACAGATGACCCCTGGAGCCGCAGTACCTTTTGGCATGATTTCAGTATGTCCAGATTGTTATCCAAATCAACATGGAGGATATGATTATGAAATAAACACGATATCTGGTATTTCTATCAATAGAATATCTGGAGTTGGTTGTCATGGAACAGGATCAAATATTAGAGTGAATCCCACCTTTCTAAATGATACAATCAAAATTATAAAAGGAACAGAAAATGCTCACCCCGGGTACTATGAAACTCTATTTAGCAATGGAGTAAAAGGAATGTTTACTGCTACAAGAAATATGGCGGTAGAGAAATTTGTATATCCTTCTGATGTCGATAAAGTTTTATCCGTCGATTTTTCTTCTTCTGTTGATGATAGGAAAGTGTTGTGTAAATGGAAGAAAGAGAGTAATACTAAAATTTCCGGATGGGTTATCGCCCCAACAGCCTGCGCTAGAGGGGTATACAAACTATGGTACTCTTTTGAGGTAAATACTCCTTTTGATATTATATATGAGGATGCAGAATATGTAACATTGAAATTTGATAAAAATATAAAGGATATTGAGCTAAGAATTTCTGTTTCACCTGTAGATCAAAAATGTGCTGACGAGATTGCCGACAGTTGGTCTAACCAGAACTTCTCTAATATTCACAAGAGTGCTAAAAAACAGTGGAAAGAGGTTTTAAATAAAATAAAAGTCAAAGGTAGTACAGAAGAGCAGAGAAACCTCTTTTATACATTACTTTACCGTACATATCTAAGCCCGATGGAGACATCTTCCTTAGATGGAAAGTATAAAGGTACTGACGGTAAAATCTATTCAGCAGATAAATTTAAATATTATAGTTCATGGTCTATGTGGGATACCTTTAGAACGAAATTCCCATTATTAGTTATTACAGAGCCAGAGAAGATGAGAGATATTTGTTGGTCATTAGCCGATATTTTCAGAACAGGGAAAAAAAATTGGGCTACTGATCACGAATCTGTTCCTACAGTAAGAACTGAACACTCAATAATAATGTTATTAGACTCCTACCTCAAAGGCATAGAAGGAGATTATCTATCTCACGCTTTTGAAGGTATGGAAAAAGAGATTGCTACTAATTTACCGATGAAAACGCCTGATCAAAAATTAGAGAGTTCATATGATATTTGGGCTATTGCTAAGATTGCTGATATTTTAGGTAAAGAGGATAAGGCAAAGCTCTATTCAAATTGGGCAGACTCTCTTTTCTATGATGTTTGGACTAAAGAGTTTATGACCATTACCCCTCAATTTACACTAATGAAGAATAATGGTCTTTACCAAGGTAGTAAATGGCAATATAGATGGGCTGCTCCACATTATTTAAATAAAATGATAGAACTTGTAGGCAAAGAGGAATTAAGAAAACAACTAGAATATTTCTTTGATACTAATCTATTTAATCAAGGAAATGAACCTGATATACATACTCCATATATATTTAATGCATTAGGTACTCCTTATACTAGCCAGAAAATAGTTAGGGAGTTACTAACTAAGGAAGATATGGTTCATCTATATGGGGGAAATGCTGAATATCCTAAACCATTTATTGGAAGGGCATTCCAAAACAAAGTTGATGGGTTCGCACCTGAAATGGATGAAGATGATGGTACTATGAGCGCGTGGTATATTTTCAGTTCCATAGGAATATATCCAATGGTTGTTGGAAGTGATAAATATGAAGTTGTATCCCCTCTTTATGACAAGATCACTATAAAAAGTGGTAATAATATAATTACTATTAAAACCAAAGGACGCAAGTCACCAAATGATCCAATAAAGAATATAATAATTGATGGTTATAAAATAACAGGTAATACTATTTCTCACAATATATTTAAAAGTTCGTCGGAAATAATGATTGAATACTAGCAATTACTGTATCTATACACAGTTATGTTTACTAAAGTTTCCCACCTCGCTCAGAATAGCTTGTAAACAACATTGGCTTTTCTAGGACATTGATTACTAGTATTATTAATGTTTTACATAAAAAACTACTAGCATGTCATAGAGAACCACTAGAAATAGCTACAATGAGGATTTTGTTTGTTAACGAGGCTCTGATCCTTCCGAATCTCCCTATTTATAGGTATGTACGGAGTGGGAAACTTTAGAAAAGAGCTCACTTGAAAAAATTTTGGTTCATTTACCCCTCTCAGAAGTATCTGTAGGACGTGTCATTTTTGGGATAAGGACTTTTTCAAGTGGGCTTAGAAAATAATACATTTGTAATGTGAATTGATAAATCCGTATCTGGCGGGCAAAGTGGGTTCACCCGTTTTTTACGGTAAATGCGAATTATAGAACCCACCTAAAATAAATATACTAGAGAATGAAAAGGTTAATCTACACACTGTTCTTTGTCCTTATCTCCGTTGTAGCCAACGGGCAGGCAAAGTACGTATTCTATTTCATCGGAGATGGAATGGGAGTCAATCAAGCAAATGGTACGGAGATGTATCAGGCAGAAATTCAAAATGGCCGTATTGGCATCGAACCTTTGTTGTTTACTCAATTTCCGGTTGCTACCGTAGCAACCACTTTCTCTGCTAAAAATTCAGTAACAGACTCTGCTGCTGCAGGTACTGCATTGGCAACAGGAAAGAAAACCTATAATGGTGCTATTTCCGTAGGAGAAGATAAAAGTGCCATTCAAACTGTTGCTGAAAAGGCAAAGAAAGCTGGGAAAAAGGTGGGCGTAACGACTTCTGTCAGCGTAGATCATGCTACTCCTGCCGCATTCTATGCACATCAACCTGATCGTAATATGAATTATGAAATCGCTCTTGATTTGCCGAAAGCCAATTTCGACTTTTATGCAGGAGGTGGTTTCTTGAAACCTACCACTACTTATGACAAAAAAGAAGCTCCGAGCATTTTCCCTATTTTTGAAGAAGCAGGATATACAGTAGCACGTGGTTACAATGACTATAAGGCAAAAGCTGCAAAAGCAGAAAAGATGATCCTGATTCAGGAAGAGGGAGCCAATCCTTCTTGTCTGCCTTATGCTATCGACCGCAAAGAGAATGATTTGACATTAGCACAAATTACGGAAAGTGCTATTGACTTCCTTACTAAAGGGAATAATAAAGGCTTTTTCCTGATGGTAGAAGGAGGCAAGATAGACTGGGCATGCCACGCTAATGACGCCGCTACTGTGTTCAACGAAGTGAAAGACATGGATAATGCTGTCAAAGTAGCTTATGAATTTTATAAGAAACATCCGAAAGAAACACTGATTGTGATCACTGCAGATCATGAAACAGGTGGTATCGTGCTCGGTACGGGAAAATATGCGTTGAACCTGAAAGCATTGCAATATCAGAAAAATTCTACTGACGGACTTTCACAACGTATCAGTGAATTGAGAAAATCAAAAGACAATAAAGTCACTTGGGAGGACATGAAAACATTCCTTGGCGAAGAAATGGGCTTCTGGAAACAATTCCCTATTTCTTGGGAACAGGAAAAAAAGTTGCGTGATGAGTTTGAGAAATCATTCGTGAAGAACAAAGTCGTATTTGCTGAAAGTATGTACTCTAAGAACGAACCGATGGCTGCACGTGCGAAGGAAGTGATGGATGAAATAGCCATGATAGGATGGGTAAGTGGCGGACACTCTGCCGGTTATGTTCCTGTATTTGCTATTGGTGCAGGTTCTCAACTGTTTGGTGAGAAGATTGATAATACAGAAATACCTAAAAGAATTGCGAAAGCTGCAGGATATAAATAACGTGAATTCGAAATAAAAT
>CWHH01000174.1_pt1 | contig 13807 bp, 8 predicted proteins | sample 660831 | NCBI WGS metagenome assembly CWHH01 (sample SAMEA3735738, study PRJEB9488) | human gut metagenome | biome: ENVO:mammalia-associated habitat; material: ENVO:feces | place: Malawi | collected 2009-02-27 | reverse complement strand
TTTACGGTCAAAAGCCAGACGGTAATGATCACCCTCATTCGCCATTTCTTCCCATTTCACCGCCATTTTCTTGGCTATAGCCGCATATTTGTCTGCTACATCATTTAATCCGAGCATCCGAGCCATTTCGCTGTATCCGGCCACTCCCATGATCGCTTTCACGGAAAGATTGGCATTATGAGCCCAATGTCCGGCGAAGTCATCCGTGCAAAGTTGGTTTTCCGGGTCCTGTCCAGACTAAGTTTTTTTTAGTTATTTAGTTTATTATCAGATATGTATAGCTAACATGTCTTGTTTCTGTGTTGTAATTAGTTGGTTTTTCGAGTGTTTTTGTAGTCTATAAAAATGATTTATTTCTAGGATTTGGGGTATCCCAGATTGTTTCAACAAATTCTAATTCTAGAATAAAATATCAACAGTTCATGCATGATAAAGAAATAATATATCCCCAAATGTAGTTTCAGGGATCAAATAAGATGGAATAAAGACATGATATATTAGTGGCAGTTTAAAACAGACTAAAATGATTCCATCCATTCACTTGACCGACAGATGTTTTTATATCCTTATCTCCATTATAAATCGCGAAACATTGTTCCGTTGGAGTATTAGATAGTTTAGCCCATTTTGAAATACCTTTAAAGAAATCCGGTGAATAAGTTGCTCCTGATTTGATTTCATAGGCATACTGTTTCCCGCCAACCATTCTTAATAAGTCAACCTCATTGCCAGTACTATCACGCCAAAATGATAATCCCGGTTCAACACCTCTATTATAGGATTCTTTTACAAATTCATTGATGACAAGATTTTCAAACAATCCTCCACGTAAAAAATGAGTAGTTATTTGTTCTGCATTTTGTATGTCAAGTAAAGAACAGGCTAGCCCTGTATCATAAAAATATAACTTAGGAGTTTTTACCAATCGTTTGGCATAATTGTTATAATCAGGTTTCAGTAAATAACAGATATAACTTGCTTCTAATATAGATAACCAGTTAGTAGCTGCTGTGACAGAAATTCCACATTCATTTGCTAATGATGAAAGATTTAATAATTGCCCTATGCGACCTGCACATAATTTGAGGAATTTAATAAATTTACTTAGATCCCCAATATTACGTAATAATCTCACATCTCTCTCTACATATGTTTGTATATAGAAAGGATAATAATCATTCGGATTTATAGCTTTATCATAAATACGTGGATAAGCTCCCTTAAAAACTTCTTCATTTACACTGGATGGCAATATTTCTCCTTTTTCCATTTCATAATGCGAAAACGGTAGTAGCTTGAGTACTGCCGTACGTCCAGCTAATGATTGATTCACACTTTCCATTAATAAGAAGTTATGAGATCCAGCCAGCATATACATACCTTCTTTATTCTCTTTATCGGTATGCGTTTGAATATAAGAGAAAAGTGACGGAACTCTTTGAACTTCGTCGATAATTGTTTTATCCGGATAGGTGGAAAGAAATCCTCTCGGATCATCTGTAGCAAATAATCTCATATCAGGATCTTCCAAAGATACATACTCATAGTCCTGAAAGGAATTCCTCAATAATGTTGATTTTCCAGATTGTCTAGGTCCTGTCAATGTGACAATCGGATATTTATTTGCCATTTCAATTAGCTTGGATTTCAATATTCGTTCTATCATTGCTGCTTTTATTTTATTATTTGCAAATTTAATCTTTAAAAGTGAATTTGCAAAACTACTCTGTTTTTTAATTTAAAGTTCTCTATTTATATTAGATCTTTTATAATCATATCTGCAGCATACTATAAGTAATTATAATTTAAGCAGCCTGTCATTGAGCTGGATTTAAACAATGGCAAGCTGCTTATTATTTATCTTATATTCAATAATATACCTTCTATCTGTTCTACGGAGCGTATCAAAGCTATTTTAGCATCAAAGAATTTCTTAAAAACAAGAACTTACATTCAACAACTGATTCGCATGAATAATTAAGGTTGCATTGCTTCATTTTAAACAGTGATGCTTATGACTAATTATTTCCTAGTGCTGTATTCAGTCGGAGAACACCTTCCAAAAGAGAAGCTCCACTTGCTTGTGCGCCCATAGAAGCAATATTTCCAGTAAATATGGATCCCCAATAATAGTTACAATACATTTCCGGATAAGTTCCACGAATCAAGTTTGCGCTCAATGTTTCTGCATTTTTTCGCAGGAAAAGAATCAGATTCTGCCTAAGTGTACTATTAGCAGCTTCATCCAATGCCAAATTGACTATATAAGGAATCAAAACAGCTTTAAAGATGCTTTGGTCCATAGACTGACCTTCATTACGCAAAATGCCATTAGTTAAGCACCTATCACTGGTTGTGACATAGCTAATTACTTTTTCTGCACATGTCAGATAATATTTTTCATTTGTAATATGATACAATTGCCTACTTGCTTCTCCATACGTACCTTGCGTATAGGTTAAAGGAGGTTCCTCTATTCTACCATCTCCCAATGTTAAGTAATTATTGTCGTAGGCAAATTTATGAAGTATTTTAGCATCTGATAAATACTTATCTTCATTGTATTTTTTATACAATTTGGCAGCCATCAAAGCACCGGGAGCATTGGTACATATATTCCGGCTTCGCCCATTAGAATTATTTTCATTATTCCAAGGAAGTCCAGTTCCTTTATCATCTGTCCATTTTCGTGTAATAATGTAAGTGTCATACAACCTCTTGGCTGTATCGGCAAACTTATTATCGTCTAACACTTCTGACATTCGTAACAAAGTCAGACCAATCCAACACATATCATCAGTATATGGGTTTGAAAAGCCTGTAGGATCGTTGTTGTCGTGATGATAATTATTTCCATGATTTTGAAACCATCTTTCAAAATATTCTTTATATGTCGCAGCCAATATAGGATTATTATCTTTGATACGTTCATAAGAATACAATACCACATCAATAGCATGAGCCTGTTGCCAATAAATATAAGTATTAGCCGAATTTCCAGATATATTTTGGGGTGATACCCAAAACGTTCCTTTCGTTTTATCCATAAACTGTTCAATAAGCACATACGTACAACTATCTGCCAAAGGCACTCCCTTATTCGATGGAATAGCAGTAATGGTGACTCTTTCTGATTTTCTTCCGTAGTTATCCACCACAACAACAGATATGAAATAAGGCTCTGCGGATGTCAACCGGAGTACATACCCTTCTCCTTTCTGGATCGTATTCACTCTTTTTTCGTCATTGGAACCTTTCTGTTTATAATAGATTTCTACCCCTAGCATATTGGTCACAGTAATCGGATTCGTCCATGTTAGATAAAGTTCATTGGGATTTTGTGTAATCTTAGCCTTCAAATTCGTCACTGGTGCAATTGTTATTTGCGAAGTATCGGTGTTACCTTCTATTGTATTGGCATCCTGTTCATTTGTTTCTCCACAGCCAATACATGAAAATATAAAAATTAAAAACAATACATATTTATTCATTGCGATTAGTAATAAACGATTGAAATGCTGTGGATATTTACAAATATCCACAGCATTTACAATCCCCATTTATAGTTTATTTATTTTTCGGTCAACCTTTAGTTTCCTTCTTCCCATTCGATAGCTTGGTCCTCATCCGGAATTTGAGTATTGATTTGACGTTCTAATGTCAACGAACCCATTACATGAAATTCAGTTTCTACACCGGGAATCGTTGTATAGTCTTTGAACGTATAGTTGATATTATTGATAATAATGGTTCGATGCATTAAGTAAGGACGGATAGCATCCATTGACTCAGTGATACTGTAAGAAGCAGTGATCTCATTATTAAAATCATCTTTACCGAGCGCAAACTGCATTTTATTATTGGGGTCTGCCGGAGAAAGCGTAACCATTCCATTATTGTTGAATTTTGCTTTAATCCGATATCCTTTCCTGTCTTGACGAGTTTCATCAAATAAACCTGCATAGAAGAATAACGTTTCATCGTCAACTACATACATCATAACATAATTCTTCACGTATGGTGCATCTGTTTCTGAACCATTCAAATATGTTTTGTAATTTACAGCACTATAGTTTCCTGAATAATCATTGAATGGCATCACACGAAGCAATGCCTTCCGATAGTGCTTTCGATAGTTTGGGGTATAGTTTCCATCAGGTGATTCTTCGATAGTCAATGGTAATACCCATTTGTCTGATAAGTCAATGCCCTCCATTGAAAAGTCGATAGGCATTAATGCTACATCTTGCCCGGCATTGATCTGCACCGTTTCTGAATGAGAGTAGAATTTCTTTGGCAATACTTGATAGTATAAATCGGTACGATTATTGAAGCGTTCTTGGTTCAGTACTTCCAAGGTATCCGTATCCAAACCAACATGTACTGTAATGTTACGTTCATTGGTAGTAGATCCGCTCACAATGACTGGTAACTGAAATGTCGTCTTTTCATCACCAGATCTATAGCGTACATTGATTCGAGATACACCATCACTGTTAATGGGAGCTTTAAATGATATATAATGTGTAAACTGTTCATTTTCCCATTCATCATTGCACGAACTACATAAGCCGGCTATGGGTAACAGATATAATAAGATATTTTTCAGTTTCATATTCTAGTTTTTTTTAGATTAATCATTGTAGGTCCATCCCGGGTTTTGGGTCAGAAGTTTATTTCGTTTCAGTTCACTGTGTTTGATGGGCCAAAAATACATTTTCGGTGAGAAAGTAGCAGAAAGATTTGATATAGGAACCGGTGTGTGGAACAGGTCTTTATTGGCATTACTCATAAATGTATAACAACCGTAAACCGGCATTGCTTCCTCTACTTCCGCATCTTTCCAGCGTCGAAGATCATAGTAGCGTTTTCCTTCAGCAAAGAGCTCAATCTGACGTTCGCGTTTTAGTTTGATGCGAAATTTAATCGGGTTACTATATGTATCTGCATCATAATCGGGGACCCCGGCACGCATGCGTATTGGTTTTATACCTGTACGCATATCTTCTACGTTGCGGCTGATTGTGTAAGTGATGGAGCCATCCCAAGAAGGAACTTCATAACTAGTAGTCAATTCATTCAAAGCTTCTGCATACATCAGCAGGATATCAGCATATCGAATAGCTGGTTCATCTTTATCTTTTACCTTGGCTGCATCGCTATTATAATAGGTGTCATCAGGATGCACATACTTAGCTACCCCAATGCCGGTGCGCAACCAGAACATACTATTTGCATAACCATTTCCATCTCCGCGATAATAGAATACTTGTTGATCTTGATTCTGAACTTCTGGTTCATTACCTAGATGCCAGTACATACCGTTATAAGCAATGGACGCATAGAAACGTGGTTCACGTTCAGCATATTGCAAAGATACTCCATTTGGAAGCGGTTTGTGATCTGTATTATTTGTTGTATAACCAGTTGTGCGAGGGCGAGTATCTATGCGTCCTTGATAAGCTGGAGTGCCTGCATATTCAGAGTTCATTCCCGGACAGTCAGTACCATCGCTCATATAATAGGCATCTACCTGTTTCATGGTGGCACCGTGCGTATTCCATCCTTTAGCTACAGTAGGCAATTGATGAATGACCATATCTTTGATGCGTTCACCGGAAATATTCTTTCCACGAGTAAAAATCAATTCCGGATTGTCCATAGCAGTTACCTGTCCGTTGAATAGAGAACGATAAGATTCGAACGGATCAATATTCTGCCAACCTTCGGGAAAATGTTTATAACTATATTCCGGGTGAATCGGAGGAGCGATGGTAGCAGGAAAAGCAATAGAATGAGTCGACCGGAAATCGGCTGTATAAATATGGTAAACGCCTAGTCCCATTACATCTTTGCAAGCAGCTGCTGCTTTAGCCCATTTACTGTTGTCGTATACAGGATTTAATAAACGTTTCCCGTCACGGTTGGCCATTTGCTGTGCATACGCATCATCGTTGCCATTCATTAGCGGACTCGCAGCATAAAGCATTGCCAAAGCACGGGTAGCTAAGGCAGCACCGCGAGTAGGACGGGTAATGGAAAGCTGGTCTCTTTTCAAAGGTAAACCCTGTGCTGCCAAGACCATCTCTTTAGCGATATAATCTACACATTCATCGTATGTATTGCGGGGAAGTTCCAAATCTTCGTATGACTGATTGTAATCAAAACCCTCATCCGGAACCAGTGGAATAGGACCATACTTCCGGAGTAACAACCAATAGTAATAGGCACGAACAAAGCGGGCTTGTGCTTTGAGGTCAATGATTTCCTCCGCACTATGCTCAATGCTCATATCTGCATACTGGATGAAAATAGAAGCCTGTCGAATACCATTATAACAACGGTTCCAAGTATCTTGGAAAGTGTTTTCATCGTATGCTCCTTCACGGAATTTATTATAAGATAAAGCACCGCCTTTGGTTGCATCCACTGTAACATCATCATCGCCATAATACATGCAATCATCAAACACAAAAGGTGTATTACGTTTACTTGCAACATCACAACATTGTCCCAACAAATAGGTATACGCCTGTGCCAACCATTGTTCTGTTTTTTTATAGTCGGTAAAAACTTTATCAATTGTTTCTCTATCCTCAAAAATGTAATCAGAATCCAAATAATCGGAACAAGAAGTGGAACTGATCGCAAAAATTGCGATTAATAGTATATATATTTTTTTCATATCATTAATCATTTATAAGTTAACGCTCAAACCTAACGTTACGGATTTGGACAATGGATATTTCTCTCCATTATTGCTACCCATTTCCGGGTCCCAGAGTTTGAAACTAGACCATGTAAGTAAATTGGTTCCAGTCAAGAAAATACGTACATTATTAAAATGTATTTTGTTAACCAGTGCTTTGGGAAGTGTGTAGCCGATATCAACCGTTTTCAGACGTACGTAGGAACCGTCACGCAACCAGTAAGTAGAGTTGCGGTAGTTATTAGTATAAGCATAAATCGTTGTATTTCCATTTCCTTGGTCCGTGTAACTTAGGCGGGGGAAAGTAGCATTGGGATCCTCGTTGGCTGCAATACCTAATTTCTCGGCAGTATCCGCATCTACCCAGCGATTATCCAAAGTTCCTTTAATAATATTACCCCATTGCCCTTCGCTGAAAGCTCTGATACATTTCCCGGACAAGAAAAACTGCGACTTGCCCGCGCCTTGAAAATGCAAATTGACATCAAGTCCTTTCCATTTAACAGAAAGCCCAAGACCATAAATCAGATTCGGACGATTAGTAGCTCCTACTGCTACAATATCGTTGTCATCCACTACACCATCACCATTTACATCTTTGTATTTAATATCACCGGGCATTACAGGACCATACTTTTGAGTAGGACTATTGCGAATATCATCGTAATCCTTGAACAGTCCTAATGCAATCAATCCTTTATTCTGGTTCACTCGATAGCCCTTTTGCATTTGATAGGGATATACATTGTTAGCTTCGTCTCTTTCAATAATCTCATTTTTGCTGTAAGTCATATTACCACGTACTGTCAAACTTACCTGATTGAACTTCTGTTTGAAAGAGAAATTGCCATCGAATCCCTTGGAATTTACTTTACCGACATTTGCAAAAGGACTCTTTCCTTGCAGGCCAATCATACCTGGCAAATACTGGCGTTGCATGAAAATTCCGCTACGGCTTTCATCAAAGTAATCAACTGTCAATTTGAATTTGTCATCAAACAAAGCCAAATCTACTCCCAAATCTTTCTTCGTTGCCACCTCCCAAGTAACTTGGTCGGAAGCTAGTCCTGTGTAAGTTAATCCTGTGAATCCATAAGAACTACCGTAGTTTGCCCAATCATAACTATTGCCCTCGCCAATTGCGTACAGATAAGGGAAACGTACATCTGCATTGTTATGACGAATCTTATCATTACCTACTTTACCATAAGAGAAACGCACTTTGAACATACCCATCCATTTCCAATTCTTTTTGATAAATGATTCTTCTGCAATGTTCCATGCTAAAGAGTATGCCGGGAAGAAACCGAAGCGATGCCCTTTTGCGAAATTCTCCGAACCATTATAGCCGAAGTTGAAATCTACGAAATATCGATAGTTCCAGTTATACGCAATTCGCCCTGCCAATCCTTGATTACGTCTGTTGACACCATTTTTCAGATCATCACCTAAGTCTTGTGTTTTGATGTACGAGTCCTGTGTGTATTTCAACGTAGCATTGAGATGATGTGCCTTAAAACCGCGTTCCCAATTAAGCATCATATCTAAAAATTCACGACGGTTACCGCTAGAACCACTTTCTTGATGCATATTGCTACTATCCGAAATTTTCTTGAATACCAAATTTCCATTTTCATCGCGTGAACGTTCGGCACTCCATTGCTCAGGCCATTTACGACGATTGATGTGATTGTTATTATAGGTATCATAGCCGAAGCGTCCAACAAATTTCAGACCTTTGGTGATAAACTTCAAATTCTGTTCCAACGTAATATTTGTCTGAATCACATTTTCCCAGTTTTCATTGAATCCAGTCTGTGTAGCTGCTACCCATGGGTTTGTTTTGTTGCCTGTACCTACTGCCGGAACACGACCGTTGGAATAAAGTAAAGGAGTACGAATGGCGGTATAGCCAAAAAGTTCACCCCATACATCTGCATCACCCAGTCCCGGACTGTTTCTCTTAGATAACCAACCGGATACACCTAACTTTAATAGTGTAGTTTTCGTGATATCAATATCTGTATTCAGACGATAGTTGTAACGACGATAGTTTGCATTAGTGTTGTAATCGTCTTTCAACGCTTTATCAGTGTTGTACATGCCTTCTTCATCAAGGTAACTAATAGAGGCGTAATACCGTGCAGTAGAACCACCACCGCTTAAATTCAGGTTAACGCGGTGTTGCCATGAGCCTTTCCTCAACAATAAATCCATCCAATCCACATTCGGATAGAGATCTGGGTCTAATCCGTTTTTTAGAATCTCCAGTTCCTCCGGTTGATATACAGGTTCATAATTGCGTGTAATTCGTGACTCATTCAATAAGTTTGCATACGAAATCCCGTCTTCAAATTCAGGTGTAATAGTGCGCATGTTGTAGGTGGTTTGTGCCTTTATGTCAATCTTGATTTTTCCGGATTTACCATGCTTAGTGTTAATCAATACAACGCCATTAGCTCCTTTAGAACCGTATATTGCAGTAGCGGAAGCATCTTTCAAGATAGAAAAGTCTTGAATATCCTCAATGTTGATTTCATCCATGCTACGTTCGAATCCATCTACCAAAATATAAGCACCGGTTCCAGCCCCAAATGTGGAAATACCGCGAATCCAGAATTCTGAAACATTTTGTCCTGGTTGACCGGAAGTCTGGCGGGCTAATACACCTGCAACGTTACCTGCCAAAGCATTAACAACACTAGACGACGGATTAGCCATCAGATGTTCCATGTCTACTGTAGTGATGGCACCGGTTTGTACCAATTTACGTTGTGCACCGGTACCTGTGATTACAACCTCATCAATAGTAGTAGCTACATCTTCTTCCATTTTTATATTGACCGAACGCTGTTCCTTAATCAATACTTCTTGTGTCTTATATCCAATATATGAGAAGACCAGTCGGTTATAAGGTTCTACTTTAATGGTATATTTCCCGTTGATATCAGTAATGGCTCCTAATCCGGGAACATCCTTGACGATAATATTCACACCAATAAGCGGTTCCTTATTACTGTCAGAAACAATACCCGATACAGTAACAGTTTTCTGAGCCATTGTGCCGGTTACTACACATAGCAACAGTATACATAAAATTGTTATTTTTTTCATTTTTATACGGTGTTTATTCATTAATATCTTCTTCAAGGCCAATCTTTCTGATTCGATAGTTGTTGGCGTCTCCCACATATATCGTATTATCACGCTCATCCCACGCAATTCCTTTAGGCCGATTAAAACGTGCATCTTCTCGTAAGCGGCCATTTGCATACCCCCATGGGTTTGAATTCAAACTAGCGCTACCACGTCCGGCATAGGTAGTCACTTGACCCAAAGGAGACAAGATACGAATGGCATGATTATGTCTGTCTGTCAAATAGAAGTCATATTCATCCGAATTTCCGGCATATTCCGGGTTCTTTACAAATACACCAGAGTAGGGATTACCGAATCGAGCCTGATTACCGACCCCATCCTGATAAATATAAGTGTCTTTGTTACTATTAACACCTGCAATGACATAGGGAGCGGTAAAGGTTTCCCCATTGAAATCTGAGCGAAGAATATAATTGCGATTGATGACCATGAAATAAGCATATTTACCAGTTGGATGAATCATAATATTGAACTCCCATTCTTTGTCTTGCACTTTTAATATTGTCTGAGCGGCATCATCTGCTGTACCAGGTCTGACAGGGGTTGTTCTCTTTCCTGTTGCAAATTCCTCTATAACATATTTCTTTACCCGATAAAGCAGACTGTTCTGGTAATTGGAGAAGTAGAGGTCGCCAGTAGTAGGATGTATTGCAGCAGCTTGGCATCCTTGGTTCTGTACGATCACCCTTCCATTGCCCCACGTGAACCCACACGGCTTCGTTCCTCCTTCAATTCGATCGAACATCATAACAGCCGTACTATTAACATTTCCTTGCGCTAATCCTACAATCATGTGATATTTTCCATTGTCATCTTTATAGAAATCAATGGTTCGGCAACGCTGTGAGCCTACAAATGAGTTCTTGGGAATCATTGTATAGACCTGCTTGTTTGTGAAGTCAAAACAACGAATACCTTGTCCTACACCTTCAGCGTCTCCTGCGTCTTCTGCATCATATAGCAAATTATGGTCCTCCGGGTCCCAAGTCATAAAACAGGGATTCGTAATGGAGCCACAATCATTAAACGGACCATCTTTTGCTGAATTGGAACCTTGCTCACTAGTTGCACCACACAAGGAACTTACCACCACTTGGCGTTGATATTCAAACTTAACTTCGGCTACCTCGGCTGAATAGATTTCTTCTCCTTGTTTGATAGTTACCTGGATTTCACCCGAATAAGCCTTCGTTGGTACAATACAATATATGACAGTTGATTGTACGTTGACCACAGGCGCCTTCTGTCCGCCGATAGTGACTTCTATCAGAGACGGGTCATTGCCGAAGTTTTCTCCATAAATAAGAACCTTCTGACCTGCAGCACCATTAGTCGGACTGATTTCCTTGACACTAATAGGAAGCTGCGGATTAAAGGGACTGCCACCACTTCCTTGAGCCGGAGTGACTTCTTTTCCATTATCGCAACTCTGTAATAGAAAAGTGGTCAATGTAAACATTCCCCATAAAATGCCCAAACAGGCTTTCATTACTTTTTGTTTCATAATAAATTAGATTAAATATGTTAATAAAATCGCATAAGCAATAAGTATTACTTGTTTTTCTGTATAGGATATTTATTTCTGAAAGTAGGGCGCCACTTCCAAGATGGAAGGTGCGTTACTCTTGACGGAAGGCCATCCATCGTTACTCCAAATCAGTTTATCCATTAAAACATATCTTCCGTTTTCGGCTTCTTTCTTCTTGTAACCGTGGTAGATGATCCAGTCAGTTCCTACATCATCCTGAATCAGAATGGAGTTATGTCCAGGTCCTGCCCAAGTTTCATTGCCACTCATAATGATTTCACAATAATCATACAACATATCCCTTCCTGTCTTATCTAAATAAGGTCCAAGCACATTCTTTGAACGCCCTACCACAGTTTGATATGTACTGGTTGCTCCATTACAACAAGTTCCTATGGAAGCAAACAAGTAATAATATTCTCCACGTTTGTATATGTTGGTCCCTTCAAAACGATTTCCACAAATACGCTTCTTCAGGACTGGGGTTCCATCCGTGTTTTTCTTTATTTCCAGACCATTATCCGTGAGTTCTGTAGCATAGATACCCCGAAAACTTCCCCAAAACATATATTTTTTGCCATTGTCTTCATAAAAGAACTGGTCAATGGAATTTTGTACCCCAATCACTTTCGAGTCGATCAAACACCCTTTGTCTATAAATGGTCCTAGAGGGGAGTCTGACACAGCAACTCCTACATTACTTCTCCACTCATCTCCCCATATAGCCCATGAATAATAAAGCACATAATGATTATTGAAATAACGTATCTCTGGTGCCCAAATATTGTGGTCGCCACCCCAAGTGGGGCGAGTAGCATCCGTGAAAGCTGTACCCTTATACTCCCAATTCACCAAATTTTTGGAACGATAAATAGGAACATTTCGAGTATTCTCTGTTCCATAGAGATAGAAATAACCATCTTGGGCACGAATTACTGTAGGATCTGGTGCGCTAAAAGCAATAATCGGATTGCAATAACCACGCACTAATGTCAATATCCGGACAGACTTATCTATTAACACTGTTTCGCTATCGGCATTCGTTAGACACAGAGGAAGTAGATAGTACGTAGGATGTAGTTTAGTTGATTGAATAGTTAATTTCGTAGAAGCTTGATTATTCCCTGCAGAATAAGTCAACCCACCAAGAGTATACGAGTCATCAGGTAGCAACTCATAAGATGTTCCATGAGCTGCATTATAATCATTTACCAACTGTACAGCCTCTGGTGCAACACTTAACGTACAATGAAATGTACTCTGGTTTGTGCCACTAAAATCATAATAAGATTTAATGTCTACTTCTACTTTTTCTTGGTTTAATAGTATTTCTCCGCTAATACTCTCCAACTTGACAATAGCTGCTTGGACATCTATCGTAAGAAGTAAATTTCTTTTGTTTTCTTGAGCGCTAACCGATGCACTTTCTAACCGAAGAGGGAGTACATAATTAGTTTTTTCCCTCTTCCATCTTGAGAAGATTTCAGAGGAATGAAATTGAATTTCTATACTTTTTTGTTTCTCATTCGCTTTCAGTGTTAACATTTCCTCTAGCTGATAAAGATCTTCTGGAAGCAGTTGAAAGTTTGTTCCATTGTTAGAATTATAAGCTTTCAATTCACTGTCACTCCAAGTTTTCAATCGAACAGATATCTCTCCATTCAAAAGGGTACTCTTGCAAACAAGCACATTGTATGAAACGAAATTCTGGTCGGGCACTAGATTCAAATTCTGGAATCCATTCTGTTGTAAATACACAGATACATTAGTCTCATCTCCTTCTTTTCCATTCGACTCTTCATTATTATCGCTTGTCGAACAGGAAAACCAGAATAGTGTGCTCAATAGCATTACTAGATTCCATCGAAGAATTGATACAGTAGATAAGTTACACATAATATCACTCCCTAATAGAAAATTACTTGCTACCACTCAATTTATTCATTAACACTTGCATCCAGTATCCTCCAATCACGGAACGTGCTCTGAAGCCAACCCACTTACCACTATCAGTATGATGCCAGTCACTGATAGGTACACGAGATACTGTCTCGTTAATATATTTATAAACAGGATCAGAGAATTTCTGGAAAGTTTCCTTGTCTGATGACATAGCTGCCGTCCACATGATCCAATCGGATTTGGTGTATTCTTTGCGGGAATCCAAAGGAAGTCCGTAAAGATTCTGTTTAGTCAGGTAATAATTGAGCTCTTTTTCGATTACATTGTTAGGGAATAGGTTCAAATTCCACAACTTATCCCACACCATATTATACTTTTGGCTCCAAGTGTTCTTACGTTCAAAAGCCAAACGGTAGTGATCGCCTTCGTTTGCCATTTTTTCCCATTTCATCGCCATTTCTTGGGCTATTAAAGCATATTTGTCTGCTACATCATTCAATCCGAGCATA
>CWHH01000081.1_pt1 | contig 15825 bp, 9 predicted proteins | sample 660831 | NCBI WGS metagenome assembly CWHH01 (sample SAMEA3735738, study PRJEB9488) | human gut metagenome | biome: ENVO:mammalia-associated habitat; material: ENVO:feces | place: Malawi | collected 2009-02-27 | reverse complement strand
GAGAAATACGGGCGAGGCCGAATGCTTACGCAAATATTTGTTAGTATAAAACCCTCTCCGACAAGAAGTTAATGGGATATCGCCTCCTTACATATATCCGGTGAAAACGTGAAGGGAACGTGAAGGATAAAATATATCGGCCCAATCACAGGAAGTATCTGTGAATGGGCCGATATGCTTTGTGTGTAGAGGATGAAGAGAGGAAAATATCTTATACTTTAAAAGAGTCTAAGCCTGACAGACGTTATGCCATTTGCCGAAGCTAATACAAAAGCAGACTTTCCATCCTGCGATAGCTGCGAGACAGTCTCCTGCATATCGACATCCTTCGTAGTCTGAACAGCCGATACGCCTGCAATGGCAGCAGGCAACATAATTGTCAATTTGGTATCTTCTTTAGTTGTATTCAGTACTACTAAAGTAATTTCTTTCCCGTCAGCTTTCTTGTATGCAGTTGCCAATACACCGGAATCTGCACTATTCACTTTGATACGTGTTGTACCGGTGGCATACTTGGCATAATGCGACAAGATATATCCGTTTTTAGAAATCTTGCCTTCCGGTACAGTAGTTCTGTAGTCATTATCCCCCATCATACCATAAAAACGCTTCAGATACCAATAGACATATGCACTACAATAGCCATCCATTGTCATATGGATTTCTTTGGCAAGATTCGATATACAGTAATCCCACGTCCGGAATTTCCATTTGAAAGAATCGGTTTCGTCGGCACCGTCATTAAACAAATGCTCTGTCATCCACCAAGTTTTACCCGCAGGAGCAAGACGACTGTTGTATAATCCGGTGATATAATCGTGGCGGTTTTTTACGTAATTGCTCGAAAGGTCGGTAAATCCCTGATACAAATGTCCCGCAACGATGTCGGTATTGGCAAAGGCGACAGCGTCATTCAACACAGGATCTGTATAGGCAGGCTGCATACCGCAAGCTTCAGGTGCCATCAGTTTAACACCGGTGGCACGAATCTGCGCACCGTAATCTCTCATATAGTTCACCACCTCGGCAGGAGTCCAATACGTAAAGTTCATATCCGGTTCGTTTTGCATGGAAATAGCATAGAGGTTTACGCCATTGGCTTTCATGTAGTTGATATATTTCACTAAATGGTCAGTATACTCCTGATATTTTCCGGGGTCGAGGTGTTTTCCTTTCGAATGTGTCTTATCATCAAGCGCCTCCGTACAATCCCAAGGACAGGCAAAGACCAAAGCCCCGTTCTGCTGCGCTATTCTGGCACCTGCCACATCGGTTCCCCAATCAGACTCTCTCGGATAAATCATCAGACGAAGAATGGAATATCCCAGTCCGGATGCCCCATATAATTTATTCATGTCAGCATCTGTCAGCAGATTACTACCCAGCCAGATTTTAGGATTGTACATTCCACCGAAACCGACCACCGGTTGGTAACTTATGGAAGGTGTTACAGTCAAAACCGCTTCCTGCGAAACTGCATTGAACAGTTCGCCGTCTGTCCGGCTGTCGTCAGACTTTGCACAAGCACTGACGACAACTAAGATACAGACAAATAGTATATAGATAAACTTTTTCATTAATATGTCTATTTTATCTAATCGGTACAATACGGACATTGGCAATATTCAATTGGAAGTTCTCCACCGGAGAATAAGTACGTCCGTCTTCCTGTATATCATAATTAAACATATTCAGCATTGCATGGCTTCCCTTAGTACCTATCGTGTACAACTCCCCATACAAGTCCTCCAAGGTTACCACTTTACTGGTAATCATACCGGTAAAATTGGTAAACGGGATAGTTACAGTACGCCAGCCATAATCAAAAGTAAAGGGCGTATCATTTGTCCATGGCATGATATTATATGTTCTGGCACTGTTCTTCTTAGTAGACGAGCCGCCATTCTTATCAAAACGCCATGCAAGGAACCCGGAAGTCCACGGCTTGTTCATATATACCTCAAGCTGAATAGCCAGATTTTCCAATGGAGTAGCGGCCAGACTACTATTGTTATCCATCACACGCTTGAAACAATCCGCACCGCTAAACCTGAAGTATGAGAAATTCGTTTCACTTGCAGCACTTCCTCCTGTCGGCAATGTCTTTTGTCCGTCGCCCAGGCTCAATACATATTCGGGACAAGGCAGGCTTGCATCTATGGAAGCCGGTCTGCTCTCCGTCGTATGATATATAGTCGCCAACTGGTTATTGCCGACATTTCCTTGTTCTTCTTTCGAGAATGTCCTCAAGAAAATTCCTTCCGCATAGCACATATACCTCTCCACTATTATCTCCAGGTCTTCCGAGACAATAGTAAGCGGACAACTACGGTTGCATGGTACATTCTCCGGCACGTTGACTTTCAACACGCTTCCCTCTCTGCCAGGCACTTCTTCGAAAGTCAAATTCGCATCACCCAGTCGGATAGCAGTGATGTATTCCTCCTTCAGATATTGGCCCTCCAGATAGAAATATCCTCCGGACACCGGCATCTTGTTGGAAATTGCAGATACGGTAGGAGTATAGGGACGGAAAATAAAATCGTACGTACAAGGCTCGTCATAGGCCGTCACAATACGAACCTTGTTCCTGTCTTCCGGATTGGTGACATTGTCGCCCACCGGAAGTCCTTCGGGCACTGTCAGCATTATCTTATCCTGTTCCTTTTCAAAATTCTCTATCTTCACTCCGTTGCAATATACTTCGCGTGCAGTAGCAATATATTTCCCCTCGATACAAATACGGTCATTATAAGATGCCGCCGGAATAGCCACATCCTGCCCTTCGAGCACAATACGCGTCACTTCTCCCTTACGACCTTCAATCGTGAAACCCGTATAAGTATATTCATCGTATTTCGTTCGGATGCGAATCGTATTTTTGAGAGATTCGTCCGCTACGGCATCACCAAAGGGTATATAACCGGGAATATTGATTGTAAGACGGTCATCCAAAGGATTTTCCAATGCCCCGACCTGTACACCGTTCAGCCATACCGTGATATGCTCCGCATCAGTGGTGAATCCGGTTCCTTTCAGCCGGACTGCTTCACCGATTAGTGCCGTAGTTTCGCCGAATACCCAGTGCCCCTCGCGTTTGGCATCTGTTTCAATGACAGCTATTTTCTTTCCGGTATAATAAAGCGTATAGTCCACTTTCCCGTTCATGGTTACCACACGCAGTGTATTCCCATTTACCGCATCTTCGGGAGCTCCTACCAGTTTCACACCATCAGGAACAGTCATGACCAAATAGCTTTCACTCACTTCCTCGAACGTACTGGTATGCGTACCGTTGCAATACACAGCCAGTACATCAGCCAGTCCCGAGCCTTCTATCCTGATTTGTTCTCCGATTCTGATGAGCCTGTTCTCGTCCGGTTCCGTCCACTCACCTCCATCCGACTTCACAAGCACTCTGTCAACCACCGGAGCACCCTCCTTCTTTACAACCGGTTCGTCATCACTACAAGCCATGAAGCATACCATTGCAATCACCGCCCACAAACAGTGGCAAAGTACTGTCCTTGCTATATTCAGTTCTTTCATAATCTATTTTTGTTTTTCAGTTGTTTATTCGCCCGGAACCACACAAGGTACCAAACGCATATTAGCCATATTGATCTGGAAACCGGACATCGCAGAAGCCGGATGGTCACCGTTCAGATCAAAATTAAAGAAACCCAATAAGGAGTAATTAGTCTTGTTCAATGAGGCGATAAGTTCGCCCAAGATCTGCGCTTTCATCCCATTGAAATCGGCAAAAGAGATAGTTATCGTACTCCAGTTTCCTGCAAAATCATAAGGAACGCCCGTCGACCATAAAGCCAGACTTTTGCTTTCCGCACTATCGGCTCCGCTTTTGTTCTTGTCCAGACGCAATGATACTAATCCGGAAGTCCAAGGAATAGACATATATACATCTACCTGCAAAGCCAACCGGCTGAGTTTCGTATCTAGTGTAAAATCGCCTTCACTATTCGCAATGGCTGCTTCCAGTCCTTTCCGTAAACTGAATTTGCAGAACCCCACAGATGTATCCTTACTGTCGGCAGCAGGAACATTCGCCGGTTCTGCGGGGAAAGCTACAAAGTTTTCCGGATTATCAGAGTTGTCGGCAGCCGAAATAGAAGGTGATTCTTTGGTAAACATCTTCATGTTCGGTTGTGAAAGCGCATCTCCAGTCACTCGTTCGTCTTTGCGTTCCTCTTCGGAAAACGTGGACAAGAAGATCCCTTTTCTATAAAACATATAATCGGGAGAATAGAAAGAATCCCCTTCTGATGAGACAATCCGGATAGAACCACTCACATCGCCCACACCTGCAGGCACTACTACACTGATTTTTTTAGTATCTATCTGTCTAAAATCAACAGCCTGTATTTCTCCGCCGACTGCCGGAAAATAAACTTCAGTGATATTATTCAAGTTATTACCTATGAGGTATATCGTTTCTCCGGGCACGGGCAGCGTATGTGAAACTCCTGTAATACCCGGCATCCGGTTTCGGTCCTTAAATACAAATTGACAGGTTGCCGTACCGTTGGCAGACACAAACGTCAAGGTATTCCGCAATGACTCGTCTTCCACTTCATAAGCCATCGGAGTCTTTCCCGGTATCTGGAATACGACATGCTCGTCATCTATCAGAATGTCCTTAAATTCAGCCCGATAGCCATTGCAATAAATGGCCTGCAGACCGGAAAATCCCTTGCCTTCCACATGAATCCATTGTCCGGTATATGCAGAAGTGATTTCCTCCACCGGAACTCCTATCATATTGGTATACACACGATAGATGGATATCCCATCGTCATCGGAACAGGCCGAGAAACTCCAAAGCAAAAGGACTGCCCACAGACAGTGGACGCTTCTCATAAAGATATTCTTTTGTACTTTCATTCTATTTCAGATTTAATTGTTAAACTTATAAGCTACCGGAGCTTCGGATAGATATCTATCCTGTACCATTTCATTCTCCGGATAAGGAGAAGCCCATATGTTATCTTTCGCTGTGGCGGAATGGATATAATCACCAGATGCCAATTTCACATGTTCGATACGGTGGAAAGGCTGATTCGTGCTGCTCAAAGACAGGTTTCCATTGTCACTGTTGTAACTATATGTCCACCAGCGGTAGTTAGTCATATCCGTTTCAGACTCTTCGTCCATCAATTCATTATTGGCATACTTCACCACCCAGTCACTCTGATAGAACGAACGACGCACCACAGTCGGCCACCAGATTCCTTCCATAAAAAGCTCCATGCGGTATTCTTTCAACAATTCATCACGGCTCACCGCAGGTTTATCTACGTATTTTCTAGTGTACTGAGGGTCATCCGCATGGGCGGCATCTTCGGCAATCTCCATGGCATAGGCACGGCGGCGTACTTCGTTGAAGCGAGATATGGCTTTCTCACCATCATTTACAACAACATCATTCATACCCATACAAGCCTCTACATAAAGCAAATAAACCTCTCCTATACGCAACAGCGGAGTCCTGAATCCCGTATTTTGTTTCACAGCTATACCACCTGTATCTTCCGGACTACCAACCACATATTTCTTGATGGGGAACTTTGTCTGTTTCGACCGGTTGCCGCTTTTTTGTCCGCCTGCGTATCCCACCGTCCAGGTATGAGATGCCGTATGCGTCCCGATGTAGTCATACGTCTCATTATCCACAAATATGCTTCCGCGTCTCCGGCTTCTTCCCGCCTGGTCAAGCATCAGACGGCCGATATCATACGACGCAAACGTCCACTGACCGTTAGCATCAAATCCGTTTGTCAGTTCCCTGTCATAGGCTAAAGAAATAGAATTTCCCAATCCCCACGAATCAACCTGAGGCACAAACTGAATCGCAAACAAAACTTCTTTGCAATTATTATTCTGCACCCTGAATATCTCCTCGTAATCTTCCATCAAGCCATACTGCGTCCCATTTTCAATCACGTCTCCCGCCACCGCTTTGGCCTTACGGTAAAACAATCCGGCAAGTTCGGCATTAGATCCGACTCCCTCGTCCGCATAACGTCCGATCATATCTTGTGAACAGTTTTCTCCACGGGCAAAGGCGGCAGCAGTCACATAAACACGTGCCAGCATACCTTCTGCCGCATACTTCGTCACCCGTCCTTTTTCATCCTGCTCGGGAAGGTGCGCCACTGCAAACTCCAAATCATTAATAGCATACTGAAGTACATCTTCAAAACGATTGGGTGCTACATTCGTAGACTGGAGATGATTCATCGGATTATCGATAATAGGGACATCATGCCAATGCATACCCAAATACCAATATGCAGTGGCACGCATAAAACGCGCTTCTCCCTCACATGCGTCTACCAAAGCTTCATCTACATAGTTGCGGGCAATAGGCACATATTCATTAATGACATAGTCGGCATTCGTAATCACATTGTACAGTGAGTTCCATGTATCTTCCAGCCCCTCCGTGACATTGGTGATTCCGAACGAAGCATATTTATAGTCAGTCGAACTATAACTTGTCGTATATATGTTATTTCCTTTCGCGTCACCGAGAAAACGCATGTTCAAGTGAAATCCCTGCCAGGGTTTCAGATAGAGAAAGGCGGTAGCCTCACGCAGATCCGAATGTGTCCGGAAAGACTGTTCTACCTGCTTCTGAGATTCGGAAGAGACTGTCAGGAAGTCTTCACAGCCTGTAGCGGTCATCATCAAACCGACAGTCCATATAAGGTTCACGATATTCTTTACTTTCATCATATGTATTTTTTAAAAGGTTAAATCAAGACCAAATGTATAAACACGAGGCGAAGGACAACGTCCTGTATCTACCCCATACATCAGCATACTCTGACCGGAATAGGAATATTGCCCCTGCGTGGAACCGATTTCTGGATCATAGCCGGAATATTTCGTAAACGTATATACGTTCTTTGCATTAACATATACACGCAGGCGTTCCACCCCCATCTTGCGTGTCCATTTTTTAGGAAGATTATAACCCAATACGATGTTCTGAATACGCAAGAAAGAAGCATCCTCCACGAAACGGTTGCTGACACGTATATTATCATTATAATCAGAACCCACAGATATACGGGGAAGTCCGCTATCGGCTCCGGGCAATACATAAGCATTCCATACATCCTTGTTCTCCGAATCTCCGTCATAATATCCGATATGGGCGTAATTCGCTGTATTCTTCGCTTTGTTTCCGGTAGAATTGGGGTCGTCCAGACGACGGCGCAGCCAGTTCAACGCCTTATTTCCATACGAGCCATACAAGAAAAGGGTTAAATCAAAATCCTTGTATTTGAATGTATTGTTAAATCCGAACGTGAATTTCGGTAACGGACTTCCCATAAAGTCACGGTCTTTTTCATCAATGATACCGTCATTATTACGGTCTTCGAAAATCAGGTCACCTACAAAGATGCTGTTCGTCAATTCCTTATTGTTAACCACATCTCCTTTCTTCAAACGTGGTGTAGCTATTTTCACCGTGCTTGTCCCGTCACCGTTATCTATCAGATAGTCACTTGCCGAATTAATCCTTCCAATCCTATTGTAACCATAGAACTCACTGACAGCACGTCCTGTCGTGGTACGGGTCACTACACTTGTGGCTCCGGCCAGTTGATAAGTCTTGTCAATAAAGGCATTTTCCATATTCATCGACAGAATCTTATTCACGTTCCGGCTGAATGTCAGATTGGAACGCCACGAGAAATCCCGTTTGGAGATATTCACGGTATTTAAAGTGAACTCGAATCCTTTATTTTGCAAAGAACCCACATTCGCCCATTGAGTGGAAGTCGCCCCCTGACCGCTTGTTCCCAAATATCCGGGCAACGTCAACTGGAACAATAAATCATTTGTTTTCTTGATGTATGTATCAAAAATCAGTTCAATACGATTATTAAAGAAGTTCAAGTCTACGCCGAAGTTCCATGACTTTGTGCTCTCCCATTTCAAATCGGGATTAGGAATCTGAGCCATCTGCACGCTGTTTCCCCATACCGACTGTACGTTCGCCAACATAGGCTGATAAGCAAAATTGCTGACATTAGAGTTTCCCACAATACCATAACTTAACCGGAACTTCAGATTGTTCATCACACTCCGCAACGGTTTCATGAATTTCTCGTCCGATATGCGCCATGCGATAGCAGCCGACGGGAACGTCCCCCACTTATTTCCCTTACCGAAACGGCTTGTACCATCCTGACGTACAGTTCCTGTGAACTGGTACCGTCCTTTATAACTGTAGAACAAACGGCCGAAGAAAGACAGGAAACGAGTCTGGTTTCCACTGCCGCCGGTAGTAGAATAGTTGGCGTCCCCCGCGTCCAGGTCAGTCAATTCATTGGAGCCATGTGTACGTCGCCCCCACAGCCTGTCTCCATCCCTGCCATTCATCTCATGTCCCAGCATTACTGTAAAACGATGAGAGTTCCCCAATTTCTTGTTAGCCGTAACTATATTCTTCCATCCCCAATACATGGAATAGTTTTTTGAGTGTTCGGACATGGCATAAGGATTGTTCGACCAGCCGATTTGATAGGCAGGCAGAAAGTACTGATAATTATCGATACTGCCATCTCCCACAAATTCGGTACGGTATGTCAGCCATTCTACCGGTTGAATTTGTAAAAAGAGGTTCCCCCTGACACCTAGTTTCTTGTTGGTACGTTCTGTCAGTTCCGCCACAGCAATAGGATTGCTATAGCCATACAGAGAAGAATCCTCTTCGTCCGGTCCGCCGAAGGTTCCGTCCGGATTATAAATCGGCACATGAGGAGCCTGATACAATGCATTCGGAATTACAGACCAGTTTGCCATACTTGTCTCCTGGTCGGTATAAGTCATGTTCACCGCCCCTCCCATACGGAACAACTTGCTTGCCTGTACCTCCGTACTCATCCGAAGGGTGAAACGGTCGAACGAAGAACCGATAGCTATCCCTTCCTGTCCGGTATATCCGCCAGAAAGAGAATATGAAACCGTCTTGTTTCCACCCCGTACGGAAAGGTTATAGTTTTGTACGGCTGCAAGACGAAAAATACCATCCTGCCAGTCGGAACCTACCCCTAAAGCATCCGGATTGCTATATTCCTCTTTCATGTCTTTTTCACTGCCAATCACCTTATAACGTTCATTATAATGACGCGCATATTCACGCAAATTCATCATTTCTATTTTATTTGGCAACTGCTGTATCCCATAAGAACCGCTGACATTAATCTGCGGCTTTCCGGAAACCCCTTTCTTCATAGTAATCAGAATAACCCCGTTGGCACCTTGAGCACCATAGATGGCAGTGGCGGAAGCGTCTTTCAGTATTTCTATGCTTTCAATATCAGAGGGATTAATACCTGCAATGGCATTACTGGTATTATCCCCCGTCTGTCCAGAAATGATAACTCCATCCACTACATAAATAGGCTCATTCGTACTGTTGATAGAATTCACGCCGCGTATCTGAATAGAGGTACTACCACCGGGGATACCGGAATTCTGGCTCATCTGCAAGCCGGCGGCACGTCCTTGCAATGCCTGGTCGATAGTAGTGGCTGCGGCCTGCGTGATAGCTTCCGAACTGACGGACACAACAGAACCGGTCAAATCAGAACGCTTCATCGAACCGTAACCTATCGCCACCACTTCATCCAACATCTTAGCATCATTTTTCAGAGCCACATTCAGTTTCCCATTCTTGGGCACTTTAAAATCTGCTGTTCTCATGCCGATATAAGAAACTGACAAGATGCCATCTTCCGGAACTTTTATTGTAAACTTTCCATTCAAGTCAGTACTGGTTCCTTGTCCGGTACCTTTCAGACGCACACTTGCTCCTATCAAAGGTTCACCCGTATCACTGTCCACCACAATTCCACTGACAACAATAATCTTATCGAGTGTTTCATTCACAGTAAAAGAGTGCAAGCCCCCTGTTGCCGAAGAATCCTGCAAGGCAAATCCCAGAAACAGGATTCCCAATAACAACCGCTTTACTAAAAATTTGTTTTTCATATCATCCTTTTATTATTTCAAGGTTTATTCACTGATTTCAATTACTTTTTGTTTATCGTCTTTTCCCAACAGGTAAACAGAATTAAGCACTATCGTCTGAGCTCCCTCACAAGAAGTGATACTCACTGATTCAACATTCTCAAGAGCGGTACTTTGATTCAATTCCATCAGGTTTATTTTCTTCACCACAGCACCACTATCAATTTTCGCATTCTGGTAATATTCCTTTTTCTGTATTTCTCCTTCTTCATCCAAGTATTCCACCTTCACACGAAAAGCACTTTCACACTTAACACAGTCTATTACCAAAGACTTAAAATCTGAAAGATCACCTTTTAGCGGAAGATAGAAGCAATTACAGAACCGTCCACCTGTAAATACCAATGTCTTCGTTTCGGCATGGTAAGTTACATTACGGTTCACCTCTTTGGCAAAAGCCATAACAACGAGAAAGAGGAACATGACCCATAAAGATAGTTTTTTCATCTTACACAAAATTATAATATTATGATTATCCGAATAATGTTCATTAACTTATTTAACACCGTACGAATCAATTATTTGTTTCAAGCTCTGTATCTTCGTTTCCATTTTCCCAATCTGCCATCTGAGTTCTGATAAGCACAAGCCCTCTATCGGTAAGTTCCATTTCATACATATATTCCTTACCGCTTTCCCATTTTTGAGTTTCAGAAATATGATAGTTGAACGTTTGATCATTTGCCGAAACTGTAAATATCATGCTACCAGCTTCCACTGTCTCGGGTGTTACTACTGCTGAGGCTATAGCCTCAGCAGTAGTACTGTTTATCATAAAAGTGTTAATGTCGGCAGTAATTCCCGGCATGATACCAACGCGACCTGTTATCAGATTTGCAAATACGCTGACGTTACGTCCCGGCAAAGTTAGCGTGGAATTATTCAAATTATAAGTACCTGTTTCATCAGTTACACGAATGTTTATTTTAGCCATGGCATGACGAAAAACCAGTGTGGCTTTTCCGTTGTCTATATATGCCGTTGAAGCTATCATCAGACTACTTGAATAATAGGCCGACTTTTCACTTTGATTAGTTGATATATAGAACGTTAAATTTCTGTCCAAATTCGCCACATTCCACGATTCCTCATAAGGACAATAAGCGCAGATACTCATAGCTTTGGACAGTGGAAGAGAAAGTTGGGTATCTGTTTGTGGAACCCCTCCTTTATCTATTGTTAGTCTTGTATTCGCAGAAAGGATAGTAGAACTACTTCTCATAACGAACAAACCTAATGATGTACCTGCCGAAAGATTTGTAAGCTCTCCGTTCTCCTCTACTTTCATGTTTAGTCCAATGATGCCGCCCTCTTCATTTATAACAGAGGTATCGTCATTGGAATTACATGCCGTGACTCCAATTAAGATAACCAACAGAACCCACTGTGTAATAATAGTTTTATCTATCAACATATTTATCTACTTTTCAATTCAATATCGTCCTCTATTATTGTAAGAAATCACTCTTGTGGCTTTGTGTAAGGAACGATACGAAAGTTACCCATATACATTAAGAAATTTGTAATGGCTGTTCCTCTGGATCCCTCGGAATACGGGGCAAAGCTGCCGAATATTAACTTCAATTGGCCATTTTCTTCAGGTATGTCATCTACTTTTTTCCCACTTGTATTTTTAAAGTCCTTCATCGGAAAGGTTAGAGTTTTCCATCCTGATGAAAAATCAATAGCTATCGGATCATAAGAAGTAGATTGTTGTCTCCACCACGGAGTATATGTAATTTCATCTTCACCATATCCTAGCGCCCAGCGTAAGGCTCCGGTTGTCCATCCGTTATTTTCATCACTCGACATATAACAATCAAACTGGATGGCAAGATCGTCACAGTTCGTAATTCCATTTGTTATTTTCGCACACATCTTTGGTAAACTGAAACTAAATTGTGCAGTTTTCCATTTATTATCGTTCAATTGCTGGTCAGATTCTGCTGTTGCGGCATAAGAAATTCCTTTTGTATCAGGATTTTTGTCATTGTCCAAAGGATCTCCAAAAGCACGGATATTTTCTGGTTTGTCAGGCCACAGTCCCCAATTCGGAGTAGGCATTATCTGGTTTGTAGTGTAAATATTGCTACCTCCGACTACATATGCATCTCCGGTGAATTCTGAGATAAAGATATTATCTTTGCAGTTCATATAAGAATAAGAATATCCACCATTACCTGTTTCTGCTTCCACATAAAGTGCACCAGCTACTTGGTCACCACCTTCGGGAATAATTACATCAATCATCTGATAACTATTATCTTCAGCACTATGAATCCAAACTTCCCCTGCCGCATCCAGTTCGCTCTCACTTTCCACTAAAGTCATAGCTTCCACATTGCCGGGGAACACTACTTTCTTCACATCTTCAAAGTTTGAGCCGTAGATACGGATACGTTCTCCGGCCTTCGCCATTGTATGTGATACGCGGTCGACCACCGGTTGTGATTCAACTTTAGCATCGCCTTCCAAATCTTCATTTCCGTTTTCCCAATCATCAATAACACTGCCTAGCACAAGTTCAACAGTTTCCTCCCCACCGCTTACACCGAACTTTACTGTATAAGTGTAAACCTTTCCTTCACTGAATGTAACATCTGTGTTTAGAGCAGCAATGTATTCCTTTTCCGCTGTAATAATTCTGATAAAGTTAGCGGCAGCTATTTCTTGCGGCACAAGGATAGCACTTGCGGAGAAAGTACTGGCATCATGGGCAAATTTCACCGCTGTGATCTCCGTGGCTGAACCCGAGGTCGCTTCTAATGTACCTTCCTGTACATTGAGAGTGGTTGTGGGCTTTGTGTTTAAGATACTTACTATTGCTCCTTTCAAATTGACGCCCGTTTCTCCGGTATTGAAATTGAGATTCAGCTTGCTCAACTTATGTTTGAAGTTGAGAGTGATTGGAGAATTTGATGAAATAAACGAATTCTCCCCCATAGGTATACCCCATAATAAGTCACTTGCCAAGTAAGCTTCATCCGTACTCTGATCTGTTGCAACGGTAAACGAGTGAGCGACATCCAAATTGCCTACCCAATCACTACTAAACGGAGCATACGCATATACACTAATAGCGGAATTATCTTCTGGATAAAATATTGCTTCACCGGTAAAATTACCCGCTCCATCGGCTAGGAGTTGCTGATTATCAGCAACTAAATCACTAGCTCCGTTCACAAAAACTCCCACTTTCACGCCATTAGCTATTTGCGTTTTCTGCAAATCCACGTTTATGCTACGTGTATTTATGCCACTGATAAAAGTAATCGGTGTACGTCCATTCGTATTTTGTTTGTCTAGTACGTCATCTTTTGTACATGAAACAAACACTGAAGACAAAGAGCACATTAATGCCATGCTCAAAAAAAGATTTCTTTTTTTCATAATAAATCAATTTTCTTTAATTAGATGATTATCTGTATAATGTCCATTAGTTCATTTAGCACTATACGAATAAAGTTAACAAATATAAGTATAAAAGATATTTACTGTATTTGAAAATAATGAACTATGCAAATGTAACCTATGTCTTGCCAACCGCTTTTATAGCATATTCCAAATGCATATCTATTAGTTACTCCTGATTAGATTTTATTTCAAATAGATTCAAAAACGGTTCATCTCCCTAAATTCCGGCTCTCGTAGTTGCATAAATGCCTATGGTAGTCCCCGTGAATCCACCGGCAGTGGCTGTACTCAAAAGACTGGATCTTACTGTTCCAAGCACTGTCCAAGAGTCGGACACAGCAAACGTATAACTGAAAGTATATTCTTCCGGTGTCAGAGCCTCTACTTTCAAATAAACTTTTTGTTTTTTTTCTTCAGGGGATAATAGATATTCATATTCGTCTTTTAATTCTTTCTTCTCCTTACCGCTGAATGATTTTAGCTGAAGTACTTCTTCTCCTTTCCCATTCATCGTCTTTCCAAACTGGATATAGCAATAATCATTCTGGAAACAAACTACGCCAGCAAAGTCTTGCCCACTCTTTGGAATATAATCCAATGTCGTCTGTGCATAAAATTTCTTGCTATTTACCCGCCTTCCAATAAAAGACGGATTACCAAACTGGTCGATACCCACGTTTTTCGGCTTCAGCCTCAACTGTCCGTTTTTCTCTATCATAAAGAAATCTTCTATAGGAGTACGAATAAAGATAGCGTCTTTCGACAGCCCTTCCGAAGTCCACAACAAAGCCGGTGCATAAGGTTCATACCCTTTTATAGTGTTAACTTCCGATAGTTTTCTCATCTCCGGTGTCATATCCACCACATAGGGAACTACTACCCCTTTCTCCAGAATGACGGGTTGTTCATGATTCCATTTTACCGGAAGCAGGAAAGTTTCACGTCCCGTATTCTCATGCCCGTTCCTGATAGGGCGAACTGCCAGAAATACAGCAAACCACTCTCCGTTTTCCGTTTCCACAAGGTCAGCGTGTCCGGCACAAGTTATCGGATTGTTCCTGTCCGAAGGAAGACCCATCTGAGTTAGAATTGGATTAATCGTACAAGGTTTGAAAGGGCCCATGGGAGAATCGGAAGACAATATCACTTCCCTGTGATTGGGGCCTGTGCCTCCTTCAGCGGCCATCAGGTAATATTTTCCTTTTACTTTATAAAGATGAGGTCCTTCGATCCATGACGGCTTTTTGCTAATATCCAATCCACCGTCAACCACTACCTTCGCTTCTCCAACAACACGATCATTCTTCCAGTCAAACTCACGAATCCAAATAGCACGGTGTCCGCTATATAACGGTTCGTAAGCCGGTGCATCATTATTCAGGATATATGCTTTACCATCTTCATCGAAAAAGAAACTCGGATCGATTCCCCCAACAGATGGGAGAGCTATCGGTGCACTCCAATTACATTTTTTTGGATTGTCCGTCTTCACATAAGTGGTGCTTCCATAGCCTGTTCCTGTAGTAATCATATAAAATGTCCGGTTGTGAGGATTATATTTTATATCAGGAGCGTATACCCCCCATGACATCTTGCTGCTCTTCAACATTAACTGTGAAGGTCTGTTGAGCACATACCCCAATTGTTCCCAATGAACCAAGTCGGTACTATGCCAAATAGGTACTCCCGGATAATAGCCGAAAGTGGAATTGACCAAATAATAATCTTTCCCCGCCCGACAGATACTAGGATCCGGATAACAACCGGGAAGTATAGGATTTAGATATTGCGTCTTCGGATTATACCGCCCCTGCCATTCATTCGCAGCGACATACCTGAACTCACCAAACTGTGCCGTACCTGAAGGCGGAAACTCGTCATCAGGCTTTTCTCCTTCATTATCCTCTTTTCCATTTATCAAAGGTAAATCATCCGACAAAGGCTTACCTGAGGACGAACACGAGAATAATAATCCCACTATTATCCATAATAAAATTAATTGATAGTTCCTGTCTTTCATAATGTAGCTGTTTTTTTAAATTGTATACCATAAACTGCCGCAAATATACCAACCGACATCTCGTAAGACGATATTATATATTTCATTTACATTCATAAATGTATCAGCACGTAACATTGACAATACGATTTGTAACATAAACCCTGAAAAGGTAGCTTCAGATAAGAAATCAGAAATAAGACTTGATAATCCGTAATAAAAAATGAGCTACCTTTGCTACAAATGCATATAATATGAACAGAAACACTTTTTTTGTATTACTCCTATTAATAAGCAACCTTGTTTTAGGACAAGACCTGAAACTGTGGTATAGTCAACCTGCA
>CWHH01000200.1_pt1 | contig 18452 bp, 17 predicted proteins | sample 660831 | NCBI WGS metagenome assembly CWHH01 (sample SAMEA3735738, study PRJEB9488) | human gut metagenome | biome: ENVO:mammalia-associated habitat; material: ENVO:feces | place: Malawi | collected 2009-02-27 | reverse complement strand
CTATTAATTCAAAAAAAGCTAAAAGGGGGAATATTGTTAATTTTAAAGTTGCACAAGAAATTTATATTAATGATAAACTGGCTATTCCTGTGGGAACATTAGCAACGGCGGAGATTGTAAAAGCATCGAAAAGAAAATGTTGGGGTAAAAGTGGTAAACTAATTATTAGAATGAGAGAACTTAAATTTTCTAATGGAACTACTATTGCTTTAACTGCTCCAGATATTGAAAAAAATGGAGTAAGTAAAAAGGGAAATGCTTGGACTTGGTTTTGGTGTTCCATATTTTTTATTCCTTTAAATACAATTCCCCCACTCTGTATCAAAGGAGAAAATGCGGAAGTTGAACAAGGATTAACAATTGTCGCAAATACGGTAGAACCTGCTACCATAAGTTTAAAAGATTAGTTCTAAATAAAAGAACAGCATTTGAAGAAATTCATTTGCTGTTTTTTTATTATCATTGCAAACAAAAACACTATGAAGCCAGTAGATAAGTTCTCAATCCAGTATAGCGAGTTGCTAGAGTATATATATCCAGTGACACAAGAATATTTCCCTGATTTTGATTATGACGAAGAAACAGGACAGGCATATATATTGCCGTCACAAACGCCAGATACTTTTAAAGGAAGATACAACAGAGGAATATTGAAAGGCAAATTCTCGTTTGATTCATACATAAAGAATAACGAACTTCAAGAATTGCTTGCTGTATTGGGCTTAGACGCTGAAAAGTTTTGGTATCTATTGCTTTTCTGTTATGATTGCAGTTGGGGTAAATGTATGGAAGGTATAGAAATAAAAGAATCCCCTAAAGAACAGATAGAAAAATTTGTTAATGCTATCAGTGAGGATTATAAAAGAGATACTCCGTTTGGTGCAGTCTTTAAAAGCCCAATTTGTATTACCTTGAAAATAGGTAGGAAGAATATCGTGATAGATAATAAGACGGCTATTGCTAGTATAGCGAAGTTTTGTGCAGACGGATTGGAAACAGTAAATTCAGACCAAATGAATACTGGTAGCGTTGATTTGAGTAATCCACATACTGAATCATTCTCCGTATTCGCTTATTATTTCTCACAAATGATTATCACTGCCTTGAATTATCAAGAACAGGTAAAAGAAAAGAGAAAGAAGGGAGCTAATATGTCTGACAAGGAAAAGACGCTGATTTCTCATCTACTATACTTCACTGGTATCGTGAGCAACGAAAGTGTGTTGGTTGACTATGACTACTTGAAGTCCCTGTTGAAACAATATAAGGATAAGGACATAAGGAGTTTGAACGCATTTTATTATTGATTGAGACTTATTTTATTGTTTATTTCTGCTTTCTTATTCTCTAAATACTTCATTCTACAGCTTGTGAAGTAGGGGAATAAGAAAGCAGTGTTTTTTATTCCCGTTAGCTTCTCAAGAAAAGGGCAATCTTTGTAGTATAAAATTAATTAAAGCTGGAGCGCACCAGTCTAAAAACTGCAAAGGTATTATGACTACAAAAGAATGTAAGAATGAAATCTTTACTCTGGAATCAAGAGAATTGAACGAAGGAAAGAAAGTTGCTTTTATTGCTGGTGGTATTAATCGGGACATCAACAAAGCGAATGTGAAAGCTAAAATGAAGTCCATTAAGGAATGTGGTCAACTATCGGAGTTGGAAGTTGTCGATGGAGAAGATGTAGTAAATGAAGGTCTGAGTTTGAAAGACCCTATGTCAGGGCTTCCAATAGAAGATGAAAAGGCAAAGGACTATCTGGCTATTATTGATGGACAGCACAGGTATATGGCTATAATGGCACTTCGAGAAGAGGACAGACGTGGCAAGAAGAATTATGAAGAAGCTGCGAGGAAATGGCAGAAGGACGGTAATAAACCAAAAGATAAGCCAGAAGAATACACTCCTAAAGCCCCTGCACACATAAAAGCTAGGTATCCATTGAATAATGAGATACTCATACAGACTCTTATTACAGAAGTAAATAATACATCCGTTAAATGGGAGAAAGGTGATTTTGCAAGACAGGCTTTTGCTATGTATCCTGATAATGAAGTTTTGAAGTTTATTGCCAAATATATGGATATGCAACATCAAAAAGCAAAGAAAGGTGAAGCAGATGATATGTTACCGAATGGTGGATTCAAATTGACAACGCTTAGCAAGTATCTGACTTATTCTGCTGACATAAAAGAATCGGTATTGGCAGAGACGTGTAAATATGGAGAGTATATTCTTGCTAAATATGTGGGTGATGAAGCAAACAAGCTGGTTGAAAGGGCAGAGAAAATTATTAAAGCTGGTGTGGATGCAGGATTTACTTACCGTTTTTTGGCTAAAGGATTCTTCATCGACTGGGTTATTAAGAAGAACAATCAAGGAACTAGCTTTACAAAATTGCTTGGAATGTTAAAGAAAATAAAAAAAGAGACTACGAACAGTATTATGAAAGAAGCACAGAAACATAATTTTATGGAACAGTTAAATAGAATAGGATAAACGGGAATCTTTAGTTATTGATGTCAGTTGCCAGCTAGCGTAATGTTAGCTGGCTTTTTTGTTGCTTTATTATCGGTTTATCTACCGTGCGTCTCAACAATAGGGGTATGGGGTGAAATTTTATCAGGAAAGTGCTTTAAACCACAGCCCTCCCAACTTTCCACGACTGGTAAGATTTCAAATATCCAAAAGGGCTGTAATCTTATTGTAATCGGTTAACTCTATTTATTCTACAAATTCTGTGATAACATCGGATATTTATCTATCTTTGTTGTGTTCAAATAACGCTGAAAAGTACATAAATGAATAACACTTCTTCGTAAGTGACTGATAATGAAATATGGAAGGAAAATTAGTTTTTTTCCCGGTTATTCGGCAAGAAGTAAATAACATTTTGTATTTTTGGGCATCAATTAATAAAATTAGATATTATGATAACGACACAGGACAAAGAGTTGCTTGCCAAGAAAGGCATCACGGAAGAGCAAATTGTAGAACAATTAGCATGCTTCCAGACGGGTTTCCCCTTTTTGAAGCTGGATGCGGCAGCCTCCATCGAAAAGGGAATATTAGCTCCCGATGCAGAAGAACAGAAGGCTTATTTGGCCGCCTGGGATGCATATACCAACACAGATAAGACTGTTGTGAAGTTCGTGCCCGCCTCCGGTGCAGCGAGTCGTATGTTCAAGAACCTGTTCGAGTTCCTGTCTGCCGACTATGACCGGCCGACTACCAAGTTCGAACAGACATTCTTCGACGGAATCAAGAATTTTGCTTTCTATGATGACCTGAATGTAGCCTGCCAGCGTATCGACGGAAAAGATATTCCCGGACTGATCGAAGACGGCAACTATAAAGCAGTGGTATCCGCCCTGCTCGAAACAGCCGGACTGAATTACGGCGCACTACCGAAAGGTCTGCTCAAATTCCATAAGTATCCCGAAGGTTCACGCACGCCGATGGAAGAACATCTCGCCGAAGGAGCCTTGTATGCTGCCGGAAAGAGCGGTAAAGTAAACGTGCACTTCACGGTATCTACCGAACACCGTGAACTCTTCAAGAAGCTGGTAGCCGAAAAGGTAGACGAATTTTCCAAACGCTATGGAGTAGACTATTACATCACCTTCTCCGAACAAAAGCCGAGTACCGACACGATTGCCGCCGACATGGACAACCAACCTTTCCGTGACAACGGCAAACTGCTGTTCCGTCCCGGTGGCCACGGCGCACTGATTGAGAACCTGAACGACCTCGATGCAGACATTATCTTCATCAAGAACATCGACAACGTAGTGCCCGACAGACTGAAAGCCGACACCGTTACTTATAAGAAACTGATTGCCGGAGTGCTCGTGACTTTGCAAGAACAAGTATTCGAATACCTTACCCTGCTCGACAGCGGTAAATACACCCACGACCAGATGATGGAAATGCTTCAATTCCTGCAAAAGAAACTCTTCTGCAAGAATCCGGAGACGAAAGACCTCGAAGATTCCGTACTCGCCATCTACCTGAAAAACAAGTTCAACCGCCCGATGCGCGTCTGCGGAATGGTGAAGAACGTAGGCGAACCCGGTGGCGGCCCGTTCCTTGCTTACAACAGCGACGGAACCATCTCCCTGCAAATCCTCGAAAGCTCACAGATCGACATGGACGATCCGGAAAAGAAAGAAATGTTCGAGAAAGGCACACACTTCAATCCGGTAGACCTCGTATGCGCCGTGCGCGATTATAAAGGACATAAGTTCGACCTGGTGAAGTATGTAGATAAAGCAACAGGCTTCATCTCCTACAAATCGAAGAACGGCAAAGACCTGAAAGCTCTCGAACTTCCCGGCTTGTGGAACGGAGCGATGAGCGACTGGAATACCGTCTTTGTAGAAGTGCCACTTTCCACTTTCAACCCGGTAAAAACAGTGAACGACTTGTTGCGTGAGCAACATCAGTAAAGAGTCTGAATTTAGAAACGCAGATTACCGCAAAGGAAATAGGCTAAATCTGCGATAATTTGCGTTAATCTGCGTTTCTCAAATAAAAAAGAGTGTTTAGAATGAATCAGATAGAGAAGATCATCGATATTGCTACTTGGAACAGAAGAGAACATTACGAACATTTCAGTGCTTTTGACGATCCGTTTTTCGGAGTGACCGTTCAGGTAGACTGTACGCGCGCATATCAGGAAGCCAAAACCAAAGGCATATCCTTTTCCCTGTTAGTCCTCCACCGGATAACGACTGCCGCTGCTGCGGTAGAAGAATTCCGTTATCGCATCGAAGGCGATAAGGTGGTGTGCTATGACAGCCTTCTGCCCGAAGCCACCGTAGGCCGTGACGACCATACCTTTTCTTTTGCCGCCTTTGAATACGATCCGGACGAACTCGTTTTTATCCGTCGGGCAAAGGCAGAAATGGAACGTTTGCAAGTCACTACGGGACTCAACAAAGGAGGCACTTTCCATCCCAATGCCATTCATTATTCGGCAGTGCCGTGGCTCTCATTCACCGACATGAAGCACCCCACCAATATGCGTTCGGGCGACAGTGTTCCCAAAATCTCCACCGGAAAGTACTTCCGTGATGGAGAAAGACTGATGATGCCCGTTTCCGTAACCTGCCATCATGGGTTGATGGACGGCTATCATGTGGCACAGTTTATTGAGAAGCTCCATTTGTAACTTCCGTTCTGAAAAGACAAACCAGACTATTATATGAGAGTAAAGATACCCAGATGGGAAATCGCCGTAATCTGTTCCGCTTTGCTTTTCCCCGGCACTTCGCTTAGTGCGCAGGAGGTAGGGCAGGAAGAGAAAGAGGTGAAGGAAATGCGGCAAGACGTAGAACAGCTCCAGCAGGACGTCCGCCAACTTCGTGAAGAAGTGCGGAGATTGCAGGAAGAAATTCATGGCTTCCGGCACAACAGCTTCCCGCAATGCGGAGCCGACACTGTAGCTCCCTACGTTCCCCACCATTTCATTCACCGGTTGGGGATAGAGGCGCGGCCGCAATACGTGTTCCCCACCAATCCTTTCCTGCAAGGCGAGAACGAACGGTGGAAACCCATCCAGAGTTCATTTGCCGCTCATCTGAAATACTCTTTCAAGTTTCGTCCCAACACCTGTGCCGACCGCATCTATGGCGGAGCTTATCAAGGTTTCGGCTTGGCTTTCACCACCTTTGGCGACAAAAAGCAACTGGGTGATCCGATGACGTTCTATGTCTTTCAAGGTGCACGCATTGCCCGTTTCAATCCCCGCCTTTCGCTCAATTACGAGTGGAATTTCGGTATTTCTGCCGGATGGAAACCTTATGACAACGATTACAACTCCTACAACGGAGCCGTAGGCTCACGGGTGAATGCCTACCTCAATGCGGGTATCTACCTTAACTGGTCGCTTTCCCGTTATTTCGACTTTATCATCGGCGGAGACTTCACGCATTTCTCCAACGGCAACACCAAGTTTCCCAATGCAGGTGTCAACACCACCGGAGCGAAAATCGGACTGGTGTACAACTTCAACCGGGAAGAAGCCGACCTCACTAAATCATTGGTTCATCCCTACGTTCCCCGTTTTCCGCGACACGTCAGTTATGACCTTGTGTTGTTCGGCTCGTGGCGTCGCAAAGGCGTCTATGTGGGCGAGAAACAGATTGCATCACCGGGCAGCTATCCCGTAGCGGGGTTCAACTTTGCTCCGATGTACAATCTCAACTATAAGCTGCGCTTTGGAGTTTCGCTGGATGGTGTCTATGACGGTAGTGCCAATGTGTACACCGAAGATGCGCTGGTGGAGTACGATGCAGGCAGTGGTTCCTCTCGTCGTAAATTTCTCGTGCCGGGCATTCAGAATCAGCTTGCGCTCGGACTTTCCGGACGGGCAGAATACGTGATGCCGTTTTTTACCATCGGTGTCGGCTTGGGAACGAATGTACTGGGGCGTGGCGATTTGCGCGGACTGTATCAGGTCTTTGCGTTGAAGATCAACGTCACCCGGAGTTCATTCCTTCACATCGGCTACAATCTTCAGGATTTCCAGACCCCTAATTATCTGATGCTCGGTCTTGGTTTCCGTTTTAATAATAAATATCCTAAAGTACGTCATTAACCCCCAATACGCCATTACCCCCAAATGGAAAATATCATTCGTAAAATCAGGCAAATCTATCCGGTTTCCGACGAAGCACTTCAAGCGCTTCAGGCGAATATGGAATTAAGGTATTATCCCAAAGATACCCGTATCGTTCAGGCAGGCGTCACAGACCGCCTGGTATATTTCATTGAAGAGGGCATCGCCCGTTCCGTATTCCACCACAACGGAGAGGACACCACTACGTGGTTCAGTCAGGAGGGCGACGTCACGTTCGGCATGGATTCGCTCTACTATCAGCAACCATCGGTAGAAAGCGTTGAAACGCTTTCCGATTGCAAAATCTACGTCATCCACATCGACAAGCTGAATGCCCTCTACGAAACATATATCGACATAGCCAACTGGGGAAGAATCCTGCATCAGAATGTGAATAAGGAGCTTAGCCACATGTTTGTGGAGCGCCTCCAACTTTCGCCCAAAGAACGCTACGAACAGTTCAACCGTCGCTATCCCGGATTAATAAACCGAGTGAAGCTGAAATATGTGGCTGCTTTTCTGGGCATTTCCATCTATACCCTTAGTCGGGTACGTGCTAAAAAATAGCGATTAGCAGGGCTTTTTTGCTTTAGAGCAAAGAAACTTCGTAGCGCAAACCGTATCTTTGCCTTCTGAAAATACTAACTTACTAATAGAAAAACAAATGTCGAACATTTCTGCTTCAGCTTTTTCAGACACCAAGGCGCATTATGATCTTCTTGACGGACTTCGCGGTGTGGCGGCTCTTATGGTGATATGGTATCACGTATTCGAGGGCTTCGCTTTTGCCAGTAATAGCGCTATTGAAACTCTGAATCACGGATATTTAGCCGTGGATTTCTTTTTTATCCTTTCGGGTTTTGTGATCGGTTATGCTTACGACGACCGTTGGGGTAAAAGTCTCACCATGAAAGATTTCTTTAAACGCCGATTGATACGTCTTCATCCGATGGTCATTATGGGTGCCGTTCTCGGTGCTATCACGTTCTGTATTCAGGGGAGTGTGCAATGGGACGGGACGCACATAGCTATCTCCATGATAATGTTGTCTCTGCTTTGTACGATCTTCTTCATTCCTGCCATGCCGGGTGTTGGGTACGAAGTTCGTGGCAACGGTGAGATGTTTCCGTTGAATGGTCCTTGCTGGTCATTGTTTTTTGAGTATATCGGCAATATCCTGTATGCGTTGTTCATTCGCCGCTTGTCCAACAAGGCACTGACGGTGTTTGTGGTGTTGCTGGGCGTAGCGTTGGCGGCGTTTGCTGTTTTTAATGTCTCCACTTATGGAAACATAGGAGTGGGCTGGACGCTGGATGGGGTTAACTTTTTGGGTGGTTCCTTGCGTATGCTTTTCCCTTTTTCGTTGGGTATGCTTATGTCGCGCAATTTCAAGCCTATGAAGGTGAAAGGTGCATTTTGGATATGTACTATTGCGCTGATTGCCCTGTTCTCTGTTCCTTATCTGGAAGGGTTGGAGCCGCTTTGCATGAATGGTGTTTATGAAGCGTTTTGCGTGATTGTGGCTTTCCCTATCATTCTGTGGATAGGAGCGTCGGGCACCACCACGGACAAGCAATCGACAAAGATATGTAAGTTTTTGGGAGATATATCTTATCCGGTTTATGTGATACATTATCCGTTGATGTATCTGTTCTATGCATGGCTGATTGAGAATCAACTCTACACGTTAGGTGAAACCTGGCACGTAGCTTTGTGTGTCTTTATTTTGAGTATTATTCTTGCTTATCTGTGTTTGAAGCTGTATGATGAACCAATACGTAAATATTTGGCTAAACGTTTCTTGAGTAAGAAATGACGTTTTCATTTCATGAAGTTAAAAAGAAAAACTCCAGCTAATGTAACTTTATCCGTCACCATAGCTGGAGTTTTTCTTATATAAAATAAGACTTTCTTTATCTGCAAATGAGCTTTCTTCTATGTTTTCATCTTAGAAATGATTAGATGTGATTAACAGAACTGCTTGCTCATCTTATAATTGGTGAGACACATTTGATTAGCTTTCCGCTTTTGCTCTTCATCGACCTGAAAACCTTGTTTTTCAAAAAATGGTTTTGCCGTGATGCTAACTTCCGATGTTAATCTTTTCGCACCTCTTTCTCGTGCATATGCTTCGAGATGCTTATACAAAGATGTTGCGACACCTTGATGCTGAAAGTCCTTGTGAACGAACAGCGTGTGCATATATCCGTCATCGTTTACAGAGCCAAAGCCTACAATCACGCCTTCTTCGTTTTCTGCAACCACATAATGTTGTTCTTCGAAAAGCTCATTCCAGTGTGACGTATCGTCTCCGCACGAAGCCCAATCTGCTACTTCTTCGGCTGTATAATCTTTTCGGTTCACAGTCAGAACTGTATGCTGATATAGCTCTTGCAGTGCTGGAATATCAGACAGGTTTACTTGGCGGATTTTATTCATCTTATCTCTGAATTTCTTGTATTAATGAACTTCTACTTTCTCTGCAATTCTCTTAGCCTTGTCGCGCAACGCATCCAAATCAGAATCAAGCGGAGCATAACAAAGTACCACACCCATACGGCGGTTGACACGTGTAAACGGTTTGCCGAAAATGCGGAGATAAGTATCTTCTTCTTTGGTCACTTCTTCTAGTCCGCGATATTGAGGACGTTCCTGGCTGGCAATCGGGGAAAGGATCACAGCGCTTGCGCCTATCCGTTCTTGTTTGATGCCGGGAATGGGCAGGCCGAGTACGGCACGCAGATGCAATTCAAATTCATTCAGGTTTTGTGTGCCCGCCAGTGTCACCATACCTGTGTCATGCGGACGAGGAGAGAGTTCGGAGAAATAGACTCCATTATCATGGCTTAGGAAGAACTCAACTCCCCAAAGTCCTGCACCTGTGAGGGCACGGGTTACTTTCTCCGCCATCTCTTCCGCTTCTTTCAAATGGGCGGGATCAATGTGTGCAGGCTGGAAACTTTCGCGGTAGTCGCCACCTTTCTGCACGTGTCCGATAGGAGGGCAGAAGAGGGTAGGGCCGTTCTTTTGGGTAACGGTGAGCAGGGTGATTTCGCTGTCGAACTTGATAAATTCTTCAATGATAAGTTCGCGAATATCGCCACGACTGCCGCTGCATCCGTATTCCCAGGCATGTTCGAGTTCGTCGGCACTCTTCACGAGCGATTGTCCTTTGCCGGAAGAAGACATCAATGGTTTAACGACACAAGGGAAACCGATTTTATCGGCAGCTTCTTTCAGTTCTTCCAGAGTTTTGGCATAGAAGTATTTGGCTGTTTTCAGTCCGAGTTCTTGGGCGGCAAGGTCGCGAATGGCTTTGCGGTTCATCGTGAAGTTCACGGCACGAGCGCTGGGAACTACCTGGATACCTTCTTTCTCGAAGTCGTATAAGCGTTCTGTACGGATGGCTTCAATCTCCGGAACGATGATGTCCGGGCGGTGTTTCTTCACCACGCGTTCCAGCTCTTCACCGTTCAGCATGTCGAATACTTCAAATTCATCGGCCACTTGCATAGCCGGTGCTCCTGCATAGGAGTCGCAAGCAATGATGTGCTGGCCTTTACGTTGAGCTGAAATTACAAATTCTTTTCCTAGTTCGCCAGAACCGAGTAACAGTATTTTCTTCATCATTTTGAGTGTTTTATATTAGTGGTGCAAAATTACAGCAAAAAAATGAGATAATAATTGTATGTGGCGTTATTATATTGCTCTTTTATGCAAATTGGGAACTTTATAAAGATGGATGTGAATCTTAATGCAAAAATGCGGAATATATAAGGAATAGAATAGATAGGAGAAAAACAGGAAATATGGCTTTAAACTTTCTTAAGGAAAACATGAAAATACGGACTTTTCTGTGTTCGAGCACAAAACTAGTTGTTTTTGCCACTATTTCTTGTTTTTGCTAATCCATTGATTTTTAACAAAGAGATAGGAAACTCGATGGGTTAATTTAGTTTATTGATAGATTATTGCCCCCAAACTTGTTTTGCTATTGATTTGTAGCAGAAATTTGCCTGAATTGGTCAATCTGTAGTCATTGTAGGTCTAATAAGTGTTATCGAACGACAAATTATGAAAAAGGAAGCACAACGACACGGAATTGTTTCTACATTTGCGCAGTTGTTTCTTTAACTATTTCTAAGGACAGAAGTTTATGGGATATAGAAAATAGTTGAACAAAAACTGAACTCAACTGTTTATTATAATAATGAAATAGGTAAAACGCGAAAAATGTGCATTCCTTTCATATTATAAAGTCAAAAAGGAGAGAAAAGAATAATATAAATAAATTAGAGATTGCTTATGTCACAGATTATCGGACATATCTCGCAGGTGATCGGCCCTGTGGTCGATGTGTACTTTGAGGGTACGGATGCAGAATTGGTGCTGCCAAGCATCCACGACGCACTGGAGATAAAGAGGCCAAACGGCAAAATACTGGTTGTAGAAGTTCAGCAACATATCGGCGAAAATACGGTGCGTACCGTAGCGATGGACAGTACTGACGGACTTCAGAGAGGCATGAAAGTGTATCCCACCGGAGGCCCGATCACGATGCCGATTGGCGAACAGATTAAAGGACGACTGATGAACGTAGTCGGTGATTCGATCGACGGTATGAAAGGACTCGACCGCAAAGGTGCATATTCCATTCATCGCGACCCCCCTAAGTTTGAGGATTTGACTACTGTGCAAGAGGTGCTCTTCACAGGTATCAAAGTGATCGACCTGCTCGAACCGTATGCCAAAGGTGGTAAAATCGGTTTGTTCGGCGGTGCCGGTGTAGGAAAGACTGTATTGATTCAGGAACTTATCAATAATATCGCCAAGAAACATAATGGATTCTCTGTATTTGCCGGAGTAGGTGAACGTACCCGTGAAGGTAACGACTTGCTGCGCGAAATGATTGAATCCGGTGTAATCCGTTACGGCGAAGCATTCAAAGAAGGAATGGAGAAAGGTCACTGGGATCTTTCGAAAGTGGATTATAACGAACTGGAGAAATCGCAAGTGTCTCTGATTTTCGGTCAGATGAACGAGCCTCCGGGCGCACGTGCCTCTGTGGCATTGTCCGGACTGACGGTGGCGGAATCTTTCCGCGACGCAGGAAAAGAAGGTGAGAAACGCGATATTCTGTTCTTTATTGATAATATCTTCCGTTTCACGCAAGCAGGTTCGGAAGTGTCCGCCCTTTTGGGACGTATGCCGTCCGCCGTTGGTTACCAGCCTACGCTGGCTACGGAAATGGGTGCGATGCAGGAACGTATCACGTCTACCCGCAAAGGTTCTATCACCTCCGTACAGGCGGTGTATGTGCCTGCCGATGACTTGACCGACCCGGCTCCTGCAACAACTTTCAGCCACTTGGACGCAACTACCGTGCTCGACCGTAAGATTACGGAGCTGGGTATTTATCCGGCGGTAGACCCGTTGGCTTCTACGTCACGTATCCTCGACCCGCACATTGTTGGCCAGGAACACTACGACGTAGCGCAGCAAGTGAAACAAATTCTGCAACGTAACAAGGAATTACAAGATATTATCTCCATCCTCGGTATGGAAGAACTCTCGGAAGAAGACAAGATGGTAGTGAACCGCGCCCGCCGTGTGCAGCGTTTCCTTTCACAACCGTTTGCCGTGGCTGAACAGTTTACAGGCGTTCCGGGTGTGATGGTGGGTATTGAAGACACCATCAAGGGATTCAAGATGATTCTGGAAGGAGAAGTGGATTATCTTCCCGAACAGGCTTTCTTGAATGTCGGAACCATTGAGGAGGCAATAGAGAAAGGTAAGAAATTGCTGGAACAGGCAGCAAAAAAATAAAAAGATAGCATGATGAAAGAACTGCATTTGAGTATAGTATCGCCCGAAAAGAGCATATTCGACGGAAATGTGAAGATTGTCACATTGCCGGGAATGATCGGTTCGTTTTCTATTCTTCCCGGGCATGCGCCCATTGTTTCGTCGTTGAAAGCGGGAACGTTGAGTTACACGACGATGGACGGAGAAGAGCACACGATGGATATTCAGGGCGGTTTTGTCGAAATGAGTGACGGTACGGTTTCTGCCTGTGTTTCCTGACGGAAACTCCTCACCGGCACAAAGACTAAGCATTAAAAAATTGAAAAAAACGAGGTTATAATCTTACAGAAAAACACAGTAACATGGTGAATATTAGTAAAACTAAACGGAATTTTATTTGGTGGCATACCTTATTTGCGGTAATTAGCGGGGCACTCGGAGCTGTCATTCTACACTTCGCTTTGCCGGGGCATTATTTCGGAGGGTATCCGTTTATTCCGATCTATTTTTACTTCTTCGGGCTGTTTAGCATTTATGCTTTCGACACTTGCCGTCGGCATGCTCCACAGAGAATGTTACTGTTGTATCTGGCAACGAAGATGATAAAAATGATTCTTTCGCTGATTCTGGTATTGATTTATTGTCTTGCCGTTCGCGAAGAAGCCAGAGCCTTTCTGCTGACGTTTATCTTGTTCTATTTGATATATCTGGTATTCGAAACCTGGTTCTTCTTCTCTTTTGAGTTGAATCAGAAACGGAAAAAGAAAAATAAAAAGAAAAATGAAACAGTTGCATAACATAGTAGCTCCGTTGATTCTGTTCTGCCTCATGGCGGCAGTCAGCTTGCCGGTTCTTGCACAGGAACAGGAGGGGGAAGCGGTGTCACAACAGACGCAGGACGAGATTACTCCGAAAGAGGAACAGGAGAACACGGTGGATGTGAAAGAAATTGTGTTCGGTCATATCGGCGACTCCTACGAATGGCATATTACGACGTGGGGTAACACGCACATTACTATACCATTACCTATTATTGTTTATAGTAGCACTACAGGTTGGCACACGTTCCTTTCTTCCCGTCTCGAAGAGAATGGAGGGACTTATGAAGGACTTTCCATCGCTCCCGAAGGAAGTAAGTACGAGGGCAAACTGGTAGAGTATAATGCGGCAGGCGAACAGGTCCGCCCGTGGGATATTTCCATCACGAAAGTGACATTTGCTTTGCTGTTCAACAGCGTGTTGTTGCTCATCATCGTATTGAGCGTGTCACACTGGTACAGAAAACGTCCGCAAGGAGCGAAAGCGCCGGGAGGATTTATCGGATTCATGGAGATGTTCATCATGATGGTGAACGACGATATTATCAAGAGTTGTGTAGGACCCAACTACCGGAAGTTTGCACCGTATCTGCTGACAGCGTTCTTTTTCATCTTTATCAATAACATGATGGGATTGATTCCGTTCTTCCCCGGAGGTGCGAACGTGACGGGAAATATCGCTATCACTATGGTGCTTGCAGTCTGCACGTTCCTGGCAGTGAATATCTTCGGTTCGAAACATTACTGGAAGGATATTTTCTGGCCTGATGTACCTTGGTGGCTGAAAGTGCCTATACCGATGATGCCATTCATCGAGTTCTTCGGAATCTTTACGAAACCGTTTGCTTTGATGATTCGTCTTTTTGCCAATATGCTGGCGGGACACATGGCGATGCTGGTGCTTACCTGCCTGATCTTTATCTCGGCAAGCATGGGGCCTGCACTGAACGGCACGCTGACGGTGGCTTCTGTATTGTTCAACATCTTTATGAATGCGCTTGAGTTGTTGGTTGCTTTCATCCAGGCTTACGTATTTACGATGTTGTCGGCAGTGTTTATCGGTCTGGCACAGGAAGGTGCCAAAGTGAAAGCTGAAGAAAACTGAAATGAAACGCGGTGAAAACGTTGATAAAAAGAATACGGAATAAACGCGCGGAATGAATGATTAAATAATAAACAAGAGAAAATATAAACCATTTTAAAACTGAAAATTATGTTACTATCAGTATTGTTACAAGCCACTGCAGCAGCAGTAGGAGTTAGTAAATTAGGTGCAGCTATCGGTGCAGGTCTTGCAGTAATCGGAGCTGGTTTGGGTATTGGTAAGATTGGTAGTTCGGCAATGGAGGCAATCGCACGCCAGCCGGAAGCATCAGGGGACATCCGTATGAACATGATTATCGCCGCCGCCTTGATTGAAGGTGTGGCTCTGTTGGCGGTAGTAGTTTGTCTGTTGGTGTTCTTCCTCTAAAAGGGAGAACCCACCCCAGCTTTTAATTTATAGTCTTTAATTTCTAATTAAAAGATATGTCATTACTATTACCTGATAGTGGCCTGCTGTTCTGGATGTTTCTCTCATTCGGGATTGTGTTCGTGATATTGGCGAAATACGGCTTCCCCGTCATCATCAAGATGGTGGAGGGTCGTAAGACCTATATCGACCAGTCTTTGGAGGTGGCGAGAGAGGCTAATGCCCAGTTGTCTAAACTGAAAGAGGAAGGCGACGCATTGGTGGCTGCCGCCAACAAAGAACAAGGACGCATCTTGAGGGAAGCAATGGAAGAACGTGACAAGATTGTTCACGAGGCCCGTAAACAAGCCGAAATTGCCGCACAAAAAGAACTGGATGCGGTGAAACAACAAATCCAGATAGAGAAAGACGAAGCCATCCGCGACATCCGTCGCCAGGTAGCCGTGCTTTCTGTGGATATCGCCGAGAAAGTGCTCCGCAAGAGTCTTGAGGACAAGGAAGCACAGATGGGCATGATCGACCGTATGCTGGATGAAGTACTAACCCCGAATAAGAACTAAGGAAGATGGAAGTCGGAATACTCTCAATGCGTTATGCAAAAGCCATCATTGAATATGCACAGGAAAAAGGTCTGGAGGACAGGTTATATCAGGAGTTCCTGACGCTGTCGCACAGTTTTTGTGAACAGCCCGGTTTGCGCGAAGCACTTGATAATCCGGTCATCACAACGAAGGAAAAGTTGGCGTTAGTCTGCACGGCTGCCGACGGTGACGGAAAATCGACCAGAGAGTTTGTCCGTTTTATCACTTTGGTACTGCGAAACAGGCGTGAAGGCTATCTGCAATTTATCAGCCTGATGTATCTGGATCTCTACCGGAAGCTGAAGCATATCGGAGTGGGTAAGCTCATTACAGCCGTTCCCGTCAACAAGGAAACGGAAAACCGGATTCGTTCCGCAGCAGAGCATATCTTGCACGCCCAGATGGAACTCGAAACGGTGATAGATCCTTCGATCGAAGGCGGATTTATCTTCGATGTCAACGACTACCGACTGGATGCAAGCGTTGCCACGCAGTTGAAGCGAGTGAAACAACAATTTATTGATAAGAATAGGAGAATTGTATAATGTCTGAAAATATAAAAGTAAGCGAAGTATCTGATATATTGCGCAAGCAGCTCGAAGGAATCAACGCCAATGTGCAACTTGACGAAATCGGTACGGTGCTCCAGGTGAGCGACGGCGTAGTGCGTATCTATGGATTGCGAAATGCCGAAGCCAATGAATTGCTGGAGTTTGACAATGGTATCAAAGCAATCGTGATGAACCTCGAAGAGGACAACGTGGGTGCTGTGCTGTTGGGTCCGACGGACAAGATCAAAGAGGGATTCGTCGTGAAGCGTACCAAACGTATCGCCTCCATCCGTGTAGGAGAGGACATGCTGGGACGTGTGATCGACCCGCTGGGCGAACCGCTCGACGGCAAGGGGCTGGTTGGTGGCGAACTGTATGATATGCCATTGGAACGGAAAGCTCCGGGGGTAATCTACCGTCAGCCTGTGAACCAACCGTTGCAGACGGGATTGAAGGCGGTAGACGCCATGATTCCTATCGGTCGCGGACAGCGTGAGTTGATTATCGGCGACCGCCAGACGGGAAAGACTGCCATCGCTATTGATACGATTATCAACCAGCGCAGTAACTTCCTGGCAGGTGATCCTGTATATTGTATTTATGTGGCTATCGGTCAGAAGGGTTCTACCGTTGCTTCTATCGTTAATACGCTTCGTGAGTATGGAGCACTGGACTACACGATTGTGGTGGCTGCTACGGCTGGTGATCCGGCTGCATTGCAGTATTACGCTCCTTTTGCGGGTGCTGCCATTGGCGAGTATTTCCGTGATACCGGTCGTCATGCGTTGGTGGTTTATGATGACCTTTCCAAGCAGGCGGTAGCTTATCGTGAGGTTTCTCTGATTCTTCGCCGTCCATCAGGTCGTGAGGCTTATCCGGGTGATATCTTCTATCTGCACTCCCGTCTGTTGGAACGTGCTGCCAAGATTATCAGTCAGGAGGAAGTGGCTCGCGAAATGAACGATCTTCCGGAAAGTCTGAAGGGAATTGTCAAAGGCGGTGGTTCGCTCACGGCATTGCCTATCATCGAAACGCAGGCTGGTGACGTATCGGCTTATATCCCGACGAATGTGATTTCTATCACCGACGGACAGATATTCCTTGAAACTGACTTGTTCAACCAGGGTACGCGTCCGGCTATCAACGTCGGTATCTCTGTATCCCGTGTAGGTGGTAACGCGCAGATTAAGGCTATGAAGAAAGTGGCGGGAACATTGAAGATCGACCAGGCACAGTATCGTGAACTGGAAGCGTTCTCCAAGTTCAGTAGCGACATGGACCCGATTACCGCATTGACGATTGACAAGGGACGTAAGAACGGCCAGCTGTTGATTCAGCCTCAATACAGCCCGATGCCCGTAGAACAGCAGATTGCTATTCTCTACTGTGGTACACACGGACTGCTCCACGATGTTCCTCTGGATAAGGTGCAGGACTTTGAACGTAGCTTCATCGAATCGCTGCAACTGAATCATCAGGAGGATGTATTGGATATATTGAAAACGGGTGTGATTGATGATAATGTGATTAAGGCTATCGAAGAGACTGCCGCCATGGTCACTAAACAATTTATCTAATCGGTCATTGATTTATCTGATTGGCCTTTAAAATAAATCTGAATGGTTTTTGATTTATCTAATTGGCTTTTTTATAAATCAGATCGTCCTTTAATTTTTAATTATTAATTTTTAATTATCACTATGGCTTCACTGAAAGAAGTAAAAACCAGAATAAATTCGGTCAAGAGTACCCGAAAAATCACTTCAGCAATGAAAATGGTGGCTTCTGCCAAATTACACAAGGCACAAGGAGCCATTGAGAATATGCTGCCTTATCAGAAGAAGTTGAACAAGATTCTGACTAACTTCCTAAGCGCGGACCTGCCTATCGAATCTCCTTATGTGCAGGAACGTGAAGTGAAGCGTGTAGCAATCGTTGTTTTTTCTTCGAACACTTCTCTTTGTGGTGCTTTCAACGCCAATGTCATCAAAATGATGATGCAGACTATCGGGGAATTCCGTACTTTAGGACAGGATAATATCTTGATATTCCCGGTAGGCAAGAAGGTGGATGAAGCGGCCAAACGGATGGGTTTCAAACCGCAGGAGGTTTCTCCAACGCTCTCCGACAAACCAACGTATCAGGAGGCTGCCGAACTGGCTCACCGACTGATGGATCTGTATGTAGCAGGCGAAGTGGACCGGGTGGAAATAATCTATCATCACTTCAAATCAATGGGGGTACAGATTCTTCTTCGTGAGACGTATCTCCCCATTAATCTGACGAGCGTCGTAAGTGAAGAGGACAGAGAGAATGAAGAGGAGGTACAGGAGAACGAGATTGCCAATGATTATATCATCGAACCGAACGCAGAGGAATTAATCGCGAGCTTAATCCCCACTGTATTGAGCCAGAAGATTTTTACTGCCGCTGTTGACTCCAATGCTTCGGAACATGCTGCACGTACGTTGGCTATGCAAGTGGCTACGGACAACGCAAACGAGCTGATCCAGGATTTGACGAAGCAGTACAATAAGAGTCGTCAGCAGGCGATTACAAACGAATTGCTGGATATTGTAGGGGGTTCCATGAAGTAATTAATCA
>CWHH01000227.1_pt3 | contig 18545 bp, 14 predicted proteins | sample 660831 | NCBI WGS metagenome assembly CWHH01 (sample SAMEA3735738, study PRJEB9488) | human gut metagenome | biome: ENVO:mammalia-associated habitat; material: ENVO:feces | place: Malawi | collected 2009-02-27 | reverse complement strand
ACACTATATAGAATCGCGGAGACGCTTACATTTCCAAACAGGTGAAAAAGGCTGTGTAAGAGTTGCCCTTCACCCGTAAACGACTTATTTATAGGGAGCCCGGAAGAAAGGTGAAGGTGAAGAGGGAATTGAAAATAAAAGATATGAGGGGATGTATCGCTTGTTTATAATGACTGACTTTTGAATCTTTTTAGTTTAGTTATAGCTAATTTCTTCGATGAAATGGGAGAAAATAAAAATCCTCCGCATCAAATGCAGAGGATTTTGTGATCGCGACAGGATTCAAACCTGTAACCGGCTGATCCGTAGTCAGCTACTCTATTCAGTTGAGCTACGCGACCTCAAATAATATAACTTGTAAATTTTTCAGTGACCGCGACAGGATTCAAACCTGTAACCGGCTGATCCGTAGTCAGCTACTCTATTCAGTTGAGCTACGCGGCCATTCTGTTAATTCAAAAAAGTGATCGCGACAGGATTCAAACCTGTAACCGGCTGATCCGTAGTCAGCTACTCTATTCAGTTGAGCTACGCGACCGTTATTTTGTTTTAACGGGTGCAAAGATACGGACTTTTCCCGAATTAGCAAGCTTTTCACCGACTTTTTTTGTAGAAAATTATTCTATGAACCGATAATTGAATAGTTGTAAACCTATACTTAGTCCGACATTCCACTCCCTTTTCGGTGAGCTATAATGATTTACATATGCAGAGATATCTCCAAAAGGCAATTGACATACAACAGAAATTTCTCCTAAATATTCAAACTTGGAGAAAGCTTTTCCGTAATATGCTTTATTCAACGAGTTTTTTTCGATTGGATAAATAGGCATAAAACCATAAAATTCTCCCCGAAGATGGAACATCTGGCTTAAACGGTAAATAGGCCGAATGCCGGCTCCGACAAATTGATTGGCACGAAAGGCTTCGTTGTAAGTCAATTTGCTATGTAATGTAGGAGAAAACTCTCCAGCTTGCATCATTGTGGCCGTATAGTTCTCGGAGAAGTTTTTGGAGGCATACAGGGCTTTCAAATACCATCCTAAAACCCAATGTTCACTCATATTATGATATTTCTCTTTCATATAAGATAATTGCAGCCAGGAGTGATGATCTTTGTTGTTACTGGTCGTACTTCCTTCGCCCGGATAGAATCGTTCTTTTCCAACGAAAATCTGGGCTACAAGGGCTTCTCTGTATCCACGTGTAGGATATTGTTTGGAATTAAGAGTACTTCCATTAAAACTAATTGATCCACCAAATAAATCATAGCGGCTTTTATCAAATTTGTCATTTCCGAAGTCAATGACACTTTTTTGAAAATATTTATCCTCTATTCTTGCAATTCCTACTCCAAACTCTGCTCGCTTGCTCGAAAGGAAAGGTAATCCAACCTGTAATTTCAAGAAACGTTCGTCTTTCTGGTTAAAGGCCGGTTTGTTATTTCGCGAAAAAAGTTTGTCCTTCTTAAAATAGTCGAAAGTACTGATCGAACCTATAAGACGATACGAGGTAGGAATGGCAGTGGCAAAGTCTATTTTTGCCATAAATTGCACGTTGTTATATACCTTTCCAAGTTGCCCGTCAAGAATAAACTCTTTGGCATAGTAGTTTAAGTCCTGATAACTAAGTCCCAGGTAGATCTGATTCGAATTGGAGGTGGATATGTTACCTCCCAGCCGTACAGTAAAGTTGTTTTCCAGTTTGACTTTTAAATGCAGATCATAGGTGTCATCTTCCGGATTATAAATTGCATGCGGTATGATTTCTGAAATCATTTTATCTGATAGCAATCGAAAATAACCTTGCTTTAAATCTTCATAGGTGAATTCTTTGTTATCCGACTTATGAAATTCTTTCTTCATATATGCCTGTTGTTGTGGATTAGCTCCATCAATGATGATATTTTTAAAACGTAGTTCCGGGAAATTACTACGGTATACCATTCTCCTTAAACGAATATTGTCCAGATTCACACGCCGATGGATACGGCTTTTGATAGAATCCATCATGCTGATGGTTCGATTATATCCTATATCATGTAATTCGTCGATGCGTTGAAAATCCATCAGGTTGACGTTGTCATATTTGAATGTCATTAAAATCCCCATAGAGTCCGGAATAGAATAGTCGGTTTTCTGCATCACCATATTCTCAATTTGACTCATGAGGTCATTTTCCTTGGGTTTAGTGGGATTGGTGGATACAACGCTTCCTATAATGACATCCGGATGAAAATCATCTCTCATGACGTCCGTGGGAAAGTTATTATAGATACCTCCATCGTAGGCCAGTACATTGTCTATTTCAATGGGTTTAAACATGAAAGGGAAGCTCATGGAAGCTCTGACGGCATCTCCTAAATCTCCTTCCTTCATGACTAACTGTTTTTTATTGTACACATCGGACGCAATGCAACGGAAAGGAACAAAAAGTTTATCAAAATCTCCCTTACAAGCGGCCGTAGCACGTGCATATAGGTCAACAAACACGAGATTCATTTGAATCGGGTTGACAACACTGGTAGGCAGGAATTGAGGTTTTAAACTCTTTAGTGAATCTTTGAATGAAAAACGAATATTGAAAAATTCGGGAGTGGGAAGATTCTTTTTGAAATGATATACGTATTTCTCTTCCACTTCTCCGGAATACCATCGTTTAAAGTCCTCCGATTTGAGTAGTTCTACCATGTCATCAGGAGAGTATCCCATGGCATACAAGGAGCCGATAATGGCTCCCATGGAAGTACCAGCAATGTAGTCAATAGGGATGTTGTTTTCTTCCAATGCGCGAATGATGCCGATGTGCGTCATTCCTTTGGCGCCACCACCGCTTAATACAAGTCCTACTTTTTGGGCATGGATAGCCGGGATAATCAGCCATAAAGTAATGAACACTAAAAAAATCTTTCTCATAACCCAAATCAAACAATTGAATTTTTTGTCTATTAAGTGTTCAAATATATACAATACTTTTCAATTAATCGATATTTTGCCGATCGTTTTAAATTGAAAAAGAGCATTACAACGTGTATTTAACGTTGAATGCTCTTTCTTGAAGTATGTGTAATGTTTAAAGGGGCGATATTAAATCAGCTCAATGCTACGTTTTACGAAGTTATTCAAAGCTTCACCTCTTAACATATTGTTTTGAAGTAAGGCCAGATCGATAAGCTGGCGGATAACTTTGTTATTGCTTGCATAGCCGATAAAGATAGCTTCTTTCTTGCTTTTCAGATCATCCCACTTCTTGTCGAGATCGTTTAATTCATCTTTTTCAGCTGTTGGGATGTCTTCTTCCTTTTTATCCTTCTGTTTGTCTTTCAACTCATTACGTTGTTTGTTGACGTTATCCATTTCGGAGAGTATCGGAGCTACTTCTGCTTGACAGGCATTCTCTTCTTCATTCAATACTTGTTTTATCAACTTGTGGTCTGAATTCAGGATCAGATTGAACATGTCAGGCATTTCGCCGTAGAAGCTCATTCCGGCTTGAATATTTGCCATTTCTTTCATACGACGCATATATTCGCTTTGAGTAATCATGACCGGAGCCGAATTTTCTCCCAACGCTTGCGTCATCACATTGAATTCAACCTTATCCATTTTAGGCAATTGGCTCTTGAAGGCTGTTGTGATTGCATCTTGTTTGTTGGCTTCCAGAGTTTCACCTTTCTTGTCTTCTTTTACAATCAGATTGTCAACAACATCACTGTCTACACGGGTGAAACGGGATTTCTCAAGCTTTTGCTCCAACATACTTACCATAGCTACATCTAACTGGCCATCCATGAGCAAGACATTATAGCCTTTATTGGTTGCAGCCTCAATATAGCTGTATTGTTCGTCCTTGTTATTTGCATACAGATAGATTAGATTTCCATCTTTGTCTGTCTGGTTATCTTTAATAAGGGTCTGATATTCCTCGAATGTGTAATGTTTGTCATTTGTATCGGTGAAAAGGGCGAATTTTTGCGCTTTATCATAGAAATCCTCTTGTGTGAGCATTCCATAATTGATAAATATTTTCAAGTCGTTCCACTTTTCTTCAAACTGCTTACGATCATTCTTGAATATAGACTGTAAACGGTCGGAAACTTTCTTGGTGATATAAGTTGAAATCTTCTTCACGTTTGAGTCGCTTTGCAAGTATGAACGGGAAACGTTCAACGGAATATCCGGAGAATCTATTACTCCATGTAACAAAGTCAGAAAGTCTGGTACAATGCCTTCAACAGAGTCTGTTACATATACTTGATTGCAATATAACTGAATCTTGTTCTTATTTAATTCTATATTGCTCTTTACCTTCGGGAAGTAGAGAATACCAGTCAGATGGAATGGATAATCCACATTCAGGTGAATCCAGAAGAGTGGTTCATCAGACATCGGATATAGCTTGCTATAGAATGATTTGTAATCTTCATCCGAAAGTTCGCTAGGTTTGCGTGTCCACAAAGGAGTGGTATCATTGATTATATTATCTTCAGCCGTTTCTACCTGTTTGCCGTCTTTCCATTCTTTCTTTTTTCCAAATGCAATAGGAACAGGAAGGAAGCTGCAATATTTCTTCAGAAGTTCGGAGATACGTGCTTCTTCGAGGAATTCTTTGCAGTCGTCATCAATGTATAAGATGATATCTGATCCACGGTCGGCTTTTTCTATTTCTTCAATAGTGAATTCAGGGCTGCCATCACAAGTCCATTTTACGGCTTTTGCATCGTCTCTGTATGATTTAGTGATAATCTCCACTTTCTTTGCAACCATAAAGGCAGAGTAGAAGCCAAGTCCGAAATGTCCGATAATGGCATTTGCATCGTTCTTATACTTCTCCAGGAAGTCATTAGCTCCAGAGAAAGCTATTTGATTGATGTACTTCTCTATTTCTTCTGCAGTCAAACCGATACCACGGTCAGAAATGGTAATAGTATCTTTGCCTAATTCAACGTGAACAGTTAAGTCACCCAGTTCACCTTTGAATTCGCCAATAGAAGCAAGCGTATTCAGCTTCTGAGTGGCATCTACCGCATTGGATACTAACTCGCGCAGAAAAATTTCATGGTCACTGTACAAAAACTTTTTAATGATAGGGAAAATGTTTTCTGTTGTAACCCCAATATTACCTTTTTGCATAATACGTATATTTTTTTAGTTTATCTATTGATTAATTTTAATTGATATTTGTCCATACAGAGACAAAAAAAATGCCAGACCCGAAGGTCTGACATTATGGCATATTAAATTATTTTCTTATTCAGGAAATAACTCTATTCCGGAGAAACAACTTTCATCTCCAATTCGCCTTTTTCTTCATTAAGGGTTACTTGAATAGTATCTCCCTCTTTTAAAGACGAGGAAATGATGAGCTCGGATAAACCATCCTCCAGATAGGTTTGAATTGCGCGCTTCAAAGGACGGGCGCCATATTGTATGTCATATCCCTTGCTAGCGATGAATTCTTTCGCCTTATCTTCAATAACAAGCTTGTAACCAATAGATTCTATTCTATCGTACAATCCTTTTAGCTCTATGTCTATAATCTTTGTTATCGCTTCCAGAGAAAGTTGATCAAACGTGATAATCTCATCTACACGATTGATGAATTCAGGCGCGAATGATTTATTTAGAGCTTTTTGTATAACACTTCGCGAGAATTCTTTATCATCCAGGCGGCTTTGTGTCGCAAAACCAACACGACGTCCAAATTCTTTCAGTTGGCGGGTTCCGATATTGGAAGTCATGATAATAACGGTATTTTTGAAATCTACCATTCTGCCATAACTGTCAGTCAGACGACCCTCATCCATTACCTGAAGCAGGATATTGAATACATCCGGATGTGCTTTTTCTATTTCATCAAGCAATACAATAGAGTATGGTTTACGGCGCACTTTTTCTGTCAGCTGGCCACCTTCTTCATATCCTACGTATCCCGGAGGTGCCCCAACCAAGCGTGAAACAGTGAACTTTTCCATATATTCACTCATATCGATACGAATCAGTGCATCGGCAGAACCGAACATATACTTGGCCAACTCTTTTGCTAGGTGAGTTTTACCAACTCCTGTCGGACCTAAGAACATAAACGTGCCAATGGGCTTATTAGGATCTTTGAGTCCTACACGGCTTCGCAAAATGGCTTTGACCAGCTTTTCTATAGCTGTGTCTTGTGCGATGACTTTAGCTTGCAAATCTTCTTTCATACCTGCTAGCTTGATGCCTTCGGCCTGTGCCATTCGTTGTACTGGAATGCCTGACATCATTGAGATAACATTGGCAATTTCTTCTGCATCAACAGTTTGCCTGTTTTCTTTTAGATTGGCTTCCCATTCTTTTTTCATCTCATCCAATTGGATAGAAAGTTCTTTCTCTTTATCACGGAAGCTGGCTGCAAGTTCAAAATTCTGCGATTTTACGGCTTCATTTTTCTTGTTTTTAGCTTCTTCGATCAGCTTTTCCTGTTCTTCTATCTCTTTGGGTACATTGACATTAGTAAGATGTACACGTGAGCCGGCTTCATCTAAAGCATCAATGGCTTTATCAGGGAAATTACGATCTGTGATATAGCGGTCTGTCAGCTTGACACATGCTTCCAATGCTTCATCTGTATAATACACATTGTGATGATCTTCATACTTATCCTTGATATTACGCAAAATCTGCAGAGTTTCGGCAGCAGTAGTCGGTTCTACAATTACTTTTTGGAAACGACGTTCCAATGCGCCATCTTTCTCAATATTCTTACGATATTCATCAAGAGTGGTGGCACCGATACATTGTATTTCTCCTCTTGCCAATGCTGGCTTTAGCATATTGGCGGCATCCATAGAGCCTGCCGCAGAGCCTGCGCCTACAATCGTGTGAATTTCATCAATGAATAATATAACATTCGGATTCTTCTGCAATTCATTGAGAATGGAACGGATACGTTCTTCAAATTGTCCACGGTACTTTGTTCCTGCCACAACAGCAGTCATGTCAAGAGCAACGACTCGTTTATCAAACAGGATACGCGAAACCTTTTTCTGAATGATTCTCAATGCAAGACCTTCAACAATCGCTGATTTTCCTACACCGGGTTCACCAATCAGAATTGGGTTATTCTTTTTGCGTCGACTTAATATCTGCGCTAAACGTTCGATTTCTCTTTCTCTGCCCACAACAGGATCCAACCGTCCTTCTTCTGCCGCTTTTGTCATGTCAGTACCGAAATTGTCAAGTACCGGCGTATCATTAGACGGCTTCTTGGAAGCGGTTTGTGCCTGTTGGCGTTCATCCGAGCCACCTCTGCCGGAACGAGGAGAAGACATTTCTTCGTCATCCTCATCGTCTTCCGAAAAGCCCATGCCGGAATTGATATCCGGCTGCAATGTAGCTTGCTCCAGTACTTTCACGTAGTTTATATCGTTTGCTTCAAGTACGGAAGCCGCCATATTGTTTTTTTCTCTTAAAATAGCCAATAATACATGTTCTGTATCAGCGATGTTACTTTTCATTCCACGAGCTTCTAAAATACACATTTTTAATATCTTTGCCGCATCATTAGATAACGGCACCTCTGCATCAGGCAATAACATTTCATCAGCTTCTGCCTTCAGCTGAGCTTCAATCTGTTGCTTTATAGCAGCCAGATTGGTGTTGAGTTTAGACAATATCTCGATAGCTTTTCCTTCACCGTCACGGAGTATTCCCAGAAGCAGGTGTTCGGGACCTATATACCTACTTCTCAACCGATTCGCTTCTTCCTTACTATAGACGATAATGTCGGAAACTCTTTGTGAGAATTGATTATTCATACTTTTTCCTTTTCTTCTAAGGGTTATTCACTGGCAAATATACGCATTTAATCAAGTTTGTATTGCAATATTTGCTTTATTTCTTATATCTACAAATGGCGTGCCATAAAAACAGTGTATTTGTATTATATATATAAGGTATAACAAATAATAGGCTCTTTTTTACCGATGTTATTTATCTTTCCATATTATATTTATCGTTTTTATCTTTTTATTTTTGTATTTTAAAGTTTGGCGGGTTATCGTCCCGGTCATGATAAAACTTTCTTTCTAAAAACTTTCGTATATCGGGGAAAAGTAGTACTTTAGCGTGGTTTTTCACAAACCGTAGAATGTATAATTAATAATCATTTTAAATGCTTGAACAAGACAGAATTATAAAGATTAACATCGAGGAGGAAATGAAGTCATCGTACATTGACTACTCCATGTCGGTCATCGTTTCGCGTGCCCTTCCGGATGTTAGAGATGGATTTAAGCCTGTTCACCGTAGAATTTTATACGGAATGATGGAATTAGGCAATACTTCAGACAAACCTTATAAAAAGTCAGCGAGAATCGTGGGTGAGGTACTTGGTAAGTATCATCCTCATGGGGATTCTTCTGTTTATTTTGCAATGGTACGTATGGCGCAGGAATGGGCAATGCGTTATCCTTTGGTAGATGGACAGGGAAACTTTGGTTCTGTGGATGGTGATAGCCCTGCTGCTATGCGTTATACAGAAGCTCGTCTCAATAAGTTGGGTGAAGCAATGATGGATGACCTGTATAAGGAAACCGTTGATTTTGAGCCAAACTTTGATAATACGCTGGTGGAACCTAAGGTGATGCCGACGCGTATCCCGAACCTTCTGGTGAACGGAGCATCCGGTATTGCTGTTGGTATGGCTACCAATATGCCTCCTCATAATCTTTCGGAAGTGATTGAAGCATGTGATGCATATATTGATAATCCGGAAATTACGGTAGAGGAACTGATGGAATTTGTTAAAGCACCGGATTTCCCTACTGGCGGATATATATATGGTGTGAGTGGTGTACGCGAAGCATATTTGACAGGTCGCGGACGTGTAATTATGCGTGCGAAAGCTGAAATTGAAAGCGGACAAACACATGACAAGATCGTAATAACAGAGATTCCTTATAATGTAAATAAGGCCGAACTGATTAAATATATTGCTGATCTTGTAAATGATAAGAAGATAGAAGGTATCTCAAATGCCAACGATGAGTCTGACCGTGATGGTATGCGTATTGTTATTGACATAAAACGTGATGCAAATGCAAGTGTAGTGTTGAATAAACTCTATAAAATGACAGCTTTGCAGACCTCTTTTGGTGTTAACAATGTGGCTTTGGTTCATGGACGTCCAAAAACGTTGAATCTAAGAGATTTAATTAAATATTTCATAGAGCATAGACACGAAGTTGTTATTCGTCGTACTCAGTTCGATCTTCGTAAGGCGAAAGAGCGTGCGCACATTCTTGAAGGTTTGATTATTGCTTCAGATAATATTGATGAAGTAATTCGTATCATTCGTGCTGCAAAAACTCCGAATGACGCAATAACAGGCTTGATTGAGCGATTTAACCTGACAGAAATTCAGGCTCGTGCAATTGTAGAAATGCGTTTGCGTCAGTTAACCGGTCTGATGCAGGATCAGCTTCATGCGGAATACGAAGAAATAATGAAGCAGATAGCTTATTTGGAAAGTATTCTGGCTGATGATGAAGTATGTCGTCGGGTAATGAAAGAGGAATTGTTAGAAGTCAAAGCGAAATATGGAGATGTACGTCGCTCTGAAATTGTTTATTCTTCAGAAGAATTTAATCCGGAAGACTTCTATGCAGATGATCAGATGATTATTACAATTTCTCATATGGGTTATATTAAACGTACACCGTTGACCGAATTCCGTGCACAAAATCGTGGTGGAGTAGGTTCGAAAGGTACGGAAACCCGTGATGAAGACTTTGTAGAGCATATTTATCCTGCTACCATGCACAATACCATGATGTTCTTTACACAAAAGGGTAAGTGTTATTGGCTGAAAGTATATGAAATACCTGAAGGAACGAAGAATTCTAAGGGCCGTGCTATTCAGAACTTGTTGAATATTGATTCGGATGATAATGTAACTGCATACTTGCGTGTGAAGAGTTTAGAGGATTCCGAGTTTATCAATAGCCACTATGTATTATTCTGTACTAAGAAAGGTGTAATAAAGAAGACATTGCTTGAACAGTATTCTCGTCCTCGTCAGAATGGTGTAAATGCTATAACTATCCGCGAAGATGATAGCGTAATTGAAGTTCGTATGACGAATGGAAATAATGAAATCATCATTGCAAACCGCAATGGTCGTGCAATTCGTTTCCATGAGGCAGCAGTTCGTGTAATGGGACGTACAGCAACAGGTGTACGTGGTATTACGTTGGATAATGATGGTCAGGATGAAGTAGTAGGAATGATTTGTATCAAAGATTTGGAGACAGAATCTGTAATGGTAGTTTCCGAACAAGGATATGGTAAACGTTCTGAAATTGAAGACTATCGTAAAACGAACCGTGGAGGTAAGGGTGTGAAGACCATGAATATTACCGAAAAGACAGGTAAGTTGGTAACAATCAAGTCGGTAACCGATGAAAATGACTTGATGATTATCAATAAGTCTGGTATCACTATTCGTTTGAAGGTAGCGGATGTTCGTATAATGGGCCGTGCTACTCAAGGCGTTCGTCTGATAAATCTTGAAAAACGTAACGACCAGATTGGTTCGGTATGTAAGGTTATGACAGAAAGTCTTGAAGATGAAATTCCGGCAGAAGAGGCAGAGGGTACAATCGTGAGTGATCCGAATGCTGATGTTCCTGATATTGATGATGCAGCGGACGTAAATGAAAACGAAAGCAATAACGAAATTGAGGAATAGACATAATATTAATAATTAATCAAACAACAATCATGAAAAGAGTATTATTTTCTATGGTTTTATTGATGGCTGTTAGCTTCTCATTCGCTCAGATGAAGAATGTGAAGGAAGCAAAGAGTATGGCTAATGACGTAAAACCTAATTTTAAGCAGGCTGAACAGCTTATTAAGGAGGCTATGAAGAATCCTGAAACGAAGGATCTTGCTGACACATGGGACGTTGCTGGATTTATTCAGAGACGTATCAACGAGGAGCAAATGAAAAATGCTTTTTTGAAGAAACCGTATGATACATTGAAAGTATACAATAGTATTCTGAAAATGTATGAGTACTATAATAAGTGTGATGAATTAGCGGAAATACCTAATGAAAAGGGAAAAGTTAAAAACAAATATCGGAAGGCTAATGCTTCCAGTATGTTGGCTGAACGTCCTAATTTGATTAATGGTGGTATTCAGTATTTCAACCTGGACAAGAATAAAGAGGCTTTGAAGTTCTTTGCAACCTATGTAGAGTCAGCTTCTTATCCGATGTTAGCTGATAAAGAATTGGCTAAAAACGATACTCTTCTTCCGCAAATTGCTTATTATGCAACATTAGCTGCTGATAGAGTAGGTGATAAAGATGCGATCATTAAATATGCTCCTATGGCTTTATCCGATAAAGATGGAGGTAAATTTGCAATGCAATTGATGGCTGATGCTTATAAAGCTAAAGGTGATACTGCTGCATGGATTAAGTCTTTGGAAGAGGGTATCCTTAAGTTCCCTGGAAATGATTATTTCTTCGCTAATTTGGTTGATTATTATAATAGCTCTAATCAAGCTTCTAAAGCTATGGAGTTTGCTGATAGAATGTTAGCTAATGATCCGAATAACAAGTTGTATTTGTATGTAAAAGCATATCTTTATCATAATATGAAAGAATATGATAATGCAATCGAATACTACAAAAAAGCTATTGCTGCTGATCCGGAATATGCAGAAGCATACTCTAATGTAGGTTTGGTATATTTGATGAAAGCACAGGATTATGCTGATAAAGCAACAACAGATATCAATGATCCTAAGTACGCTGAAGCACAAGCTGTGGTTAAGAAATTCTACGAAGAAGCTAAACCATTCTATGAAAAAGCCAGAGCTTTAAAACCCGATCAACAAGATTTATGGTTGCAAGGTCTTTACAGAGTTTACTATAACTTGAATATGGGACCTGAATTCGAAGAAATCGATAAGATGATGAAGTAAGATCGTTTTCTGAAAAAATATAAGAAGGCTATTAGAAATAGTAGTCTTCTTTTTTTTATTCAATAGTTTAAAGTAGTAATTGAAAAATCTTATATTTGATATGGACTTGAGTGGAACAGGTAAATTTCTTCATTTAAATAAAAATAGAAAAAGGAGTAAGGTCATTATATTACTCCTTTTTCTATTAAACATAATAAGTATTATTCCCTTCTTTGCAGTGCGATATTTAAAAACTGTTTAAGTCATTGGTTTAATTTTTAATTTATCTGTTTAATATGAAAGTTCGTGAAAAATACAACATGAAAAAAGCTCTTGAAGCTAAAAGTGATTGGGACTTTACTATCTTTATGGTTATGCGTTATGAAACTATAGACGGTTGTGTTTATCGTCTTAAGACTCCTCGTTTGATTCCTGTTCATCGGTTTACTCTCTTTGCTGTTACAGTTGTTGAAGCTTCTAGGATTAAAAAGTCTATTAATGTTTTACCCCAATACATTTGTACTATAAATAAAATTGATGAAAATGAAACTGACTTCTGACCAATGGAATCGCATTATCCAAGCGATTGTTACCGCTATTGTTACTATTTGTAATATTATTCTTGTGTCCTCGTGTGCTGTTACTATGTCTATGAGTATTCAGAAAAACAACTCTAGTTCTACCCAACAGATAGAACAAAAATCTGAATCCCGTAATGATTCTACTACTTTAAATTTGTCTCCTAATTTTTAATGTTATGGTTTGTTATTCTAAGATTTATCGTCAGTGTTATTACTGTTGGAGTTCTCAAGGTCGTGAAACTGGCTCTTTTAAGGTTATTCGTTCTCGTCGTCCCTGTCTTGATGTATTTATTTTTTTGTAATTATGGTACAAAACCCCTTTTGTAAGTGTCTCCATCCTAAATGTATAATGAATCCTTATACTAAGGAATCTATGGTTGTCCCCTGTGGACATTGTCAAGCTTGTACGCTTGCCAAAAACTCCCGTTATGCTTTTCAATGTGATTTGGAATCTTATACCGCTAAACATACTTTATTTATAACTCTTACCTATGCGAATCGTTTTATTCCTCGTGCAATGTTCGTTGATTCTATCGAGCGTCCTTATGGTTGTGATCTTGTAGATAAAGAAACTGGTGAAATTCTAGGACCTGCTGATCTTACAGAGGATGAAAGGACTAATTTACTTAATAAGTTCTATTTATTTGGTGATGTCCCCTATTTAAGAAAAACGGATTTACAATTATTTCTAAAACGTCTAAGATATTATGTCACTAAACAAAAATCCTCGGAAAAAGTGCGTTACTTTGCTGTCGGCGAATACGGACCTGTACACTTTCGCCCGCATTATCATCTCTTATTATTCCTCCAATCAGATGAAGCGTTACAGATATGTTCAGAGAATATATCTAAAGCATGGACCTTTGGTCGTGTCGATTGTCAAGTCTCCAAAGGACAATGTTCTAACTACGTTGCGTCGTACGTTAATAGTTCTTGCACTATACCCAAAGTTTTTAAAGCTAGTTCCGTCTGTCCGTTCAACGTTCATTCTCAAAAACTGGGTCAAGGCTTTCTTAATTGTCAACGTGAAAAAGTATACTCGCTTACCCCTGAAAACTTTATTAAAAGAAGCGTCGTACTCAATGGAAAATATAAAGAGTTTGACGTATGGCGGTCGTGTTACTCTTTTTTCTACCCACGATGTAAAGGGTTTGCTACTAAATCTTCACGTGAACGTGCTTACTCTTACTCAATCTATGATGCAGCTCGGTTATTATTCCCCGATGCCAAAACGACGTTCTCGCTTGCGAAAGAAATAGCTATCTATATCTATTATTTCCATAATACTAAGGAAACTTATTTGCTTGACCTTTATGGTTATTGTTCTGACCAATCTAAATTGTATAAATTATCTCAATATTTCTATGATTCAGATGTTTTGTTACATTCATTTAATTCTGATGAGTTCTCTCGCTATGTACACCGTATCTATACCGAATTGCTGATTTCTAAACACTTCTTATATTTTGTTTGTACTCATAACACTTTAGCGGAGCGTAAATCTAAACAACGTTTAATTGAGGAATTTTATTCCCGTTTGGACTATATGCATCTGACTAAATTCTTTGAAGCCCAACAACTGTTCTATGAAAGTGATTTAATCGGTGATGATGATCTTTGTACTGATAACTGGGATAATTCCTATTATCCTTACTTTTATAATAACGTCTATACTGATACTAATTTGTTTGAAAAAACTCCCGTCTATCGTTTATATAGCTCGGATGTTAAAAAGCTCTTTAATGATCGTATAAAACATAAAAAGCTCAATGATGCTAATAAGGTATTCTTTGAGTAATGTCTAATTTTAACAATTTTAACTATGGCTAACATTATGTCTTTGAAGTCTTTGAGAAATAAGACTTCTCGAAATGGTTTTGATCTTTCCTCTAAGCGTAATTTTACTGCTAAGCCAGGTGAATTATTACCTGTGAAATGTTGGGAAGTTCTTCCTGGTGATAAATGGTCTATTGACCTTAAATCTTTTACTCGTACTCAACCTCTTAACACTGCTGCGTATGCTCGTATGCGTGAGTATTACGATTTCTACTTTGTTCCTTACAATTTGCTTTGGAATAAGGCTAATACTGTGTTGACACAGATGTATGACAATCCTCAACATGCTACGTCTTATATCCCGTCTGCTAATCAGGCGTTAGCTGGTGTTATGCCTAATGTTACATGTAAAGGTATTGCTGATTATCTGAATTTGGTTGCTCCCGATGTAATTACAACTAGTAGCTATGAGAAAAATTATTTTGGTTATTCTCGATCTCTTGGCACTGCTAAACTTTTGGAGTATCTTGGTTACGGTAACTTTTATCGGTATGCTACCTCTAAAAATAATACTTGGATTAAATCTCCTTTATCTTCTAATTTACAATTGAATATCTACGGTTTGCTTGCTTATCAGAAAATTTATGCCGATCATATCCGTGATTCTCAATGGGAAAAGGTTTCTCCGTCTTGTTTCAATGTTGATTATATGTCTGGTACTGTTGATTCTGCTATGACTATCGACTCTATGATTACAGGACAGGGATTTGCTCCTTTTTATAATATGTTTGATTTGCGTTACTGTAATTGGCAGAAAGATTTATTTCACGGTGTTCTTCCTCGTCAACAATACGGTGATACTGCTGCTGTTAATGTTAATCTTTCGAATGTGCTTTCCGCTCAATATATGGTTCAAACACCGGATGGTGATCCCGTTGCAGGTTCTCCGTTTTCTTCTACAGATGTTAAATTACAGACTGTTAACGGTTCTGGTACTTTTACCGTTCTTGCTCTTCGTCAGGCTGAATTTCTTCAAAAATGGAAAGAGATTACCCAATCAGGTAACAAGGATTATAAAGACCAGATTGAAAAACATTGGAATGTGTCCGTAGGTGAAGCTTATTCTGAAATGTCTTTGTATCTTGGTGGTACTACTGCTAGTCTTGATATTAATGAAGTGGTTAATAATAACATTACTGGTTCTAATGCCGCTGATATTGCCGGAAAAGGTGTTGTTGTCGGTAATGGTCGTATTTCGTTCGATGTTGGTGAACGTTATGGTTTGATTATGTGTATTTATCATAGTCTTCCGTTGTTGGATTATACTACTGATTTGGTAAATCCTGCGTTTACAAAGATCAATTCTACGGATTTTGCTATCCCTGAATTTGATCGTGTTGGTATGGAGTCTGTTCCTTTGGTATCTTTAATGAATCCTTTGCAGAGTTCTTATAATGTCGGTTCTTCGATATTAGGATATGCTCCTAGGTATATATCATATAAGACCGATGTTGACTCCTCTGTCGGTGCATTTAAAACAACCCTTAAATCTTGGGTTATGTCTTATGATAATCAATCTGTTATTAATCAGTTGAATTATCAGGATGATCCTAATAACTCGCCCGGCACTCTTGTCAATTATACGAATTTCAAGGTTAATCCAAATTGTGTTGATTCTTTGTTTGCTGTTAATGCTAGCGATAGTATTGATACAGATCAATTTCTTTGTAGTTCGTTTTTTGATGTGAAGGTAGTCCGTAATCTTGATACGGATGGTTTGCCTTACTAGTCCTTTATTGTTTAATTTTTAAATTATATTGTTATGTGGCAAAAAAGAAGAGTTGAACCTTATGTAACTCCGGTTTGTAAAAATATAGTTGGTTCTAAGGAAATGCAATGTAGTGAATTTCGTGAAGAGTCTCCTGTAGATCAGTTTTTATTTCAAGAGGTTTCTGTTGGTGGTGATACTAGTATTCGTCTGTCTTCTGATATTTATATGTTGTTTAACCAACAACGTTTGGATAAACTTAGTCAAACTTCTTTGCTTGAATACTTTAATAACATTTCTGTGACTGAACCTCGATTTAATGAACTCCGTTCTAAGCTTGGAGATGAACAACTTATTTCCTTTGTTAAGTCACGGTTTATTCAAAGTAAATCCGAGTTGATGGCTTGGAGTAATTATCTTATGAGTTCTACTGACGAGCAAATAGCTGCTTTGGCTTCTGTTCAATCTCAACAAACCCAACAGAGTGTTCAACCTGTTGAACCTGTTTCAACGGAGTAATAATAATAAAACGCGTGTGTGCGTGAAATTTAAACACGTACGCGCGCGATAAATCTAATTTCGCACAGAGTGCGGAATTATCAAATAAGGTTTGACCCACGCAAATGGGTTTAAGGGAGATGTTCTCCCTTGGGGGGGGCCCCTTCTAGGGGGTGCTCCGGTTAGTTTAACCTAAATCCTTAAAGTCGGTAGACGCCTATGAAAAAATCAATGCAAATTTTCTCGTTGAAGACAACTTGGATGCAACGTCACGTTGCCGCCCGTCCGGCGTTAGGACAAAAAGTTTAACTAAATATGTATATTTATGGCTAGTGCTGCTTTTATTGGTATTGGTTCTGCTATTGCAAGTGCTGCCATTTCTAGTGCTGCTAGTGCTGGAACTGGTGTTGCTACTACGAATGCTGCTAATGCTGCTAATAAGGATATTGCTCAAATGAATAATGAGTTTAATGAGCGAATGTTACAGAAACAAATGGATTATAATACATTGGCTTATGATCAACAGGTTTCTGACCAATGGAATTTTTATAATGATGCCAAGCAAAATGCCTGGGATATGTTTAATGCTACTAATGAGTATAATTCTGCCTCTGCTCAACGTGAACGTTATGAAGCTGCAGGACTGAACCCGTATGTGATGATGAATACGGGAAGTGCCGGTACTGCTGCTGCTACGTCTGCTACTTCTGCTACAGCTCCGACTAAGCAAGGTATTACGCCTCCTACTGCTTCGCCTTACTCTGCTGACTATTCCGGAATTATGCAAGGACTTGGACAAGCTATTGACCAATTGTCATCTATTCCGGATAAAGCTAAGACTATTGCCGAAACTGGCAATTTGAAGATTGAAGGCAAGTATAAGGCTGCTGAAGCTATTGCTAGGATAGCTAATATTAAGGCTGATACTCATTCTAAAAAAGAACAGGTTGCACTTAATAAACTTATGTATTCTATACAGAAAGACCTTGCGTCCTCTACTATGGCAGTCAATTCGCAGAATATTGCTAATATGCGTGCAGAAGAAAAGTTTAAGAACATTCAGACGTTAATCGCTGATAAGCAACTTTCGTTTATGGATGCTACTCAAAAGATGGAACTTGCTGAAAAGGCTGCTAATATCCAGTTGAAATTGGCTCAAGGTGCATTAACCCGTAATCAGGCTGCGCATGAGATTAAGAAGATTGCTGAAACTGAAACTCGTACTACTCTTATTAATGAACAAACTTCGTTAACTATTGAGCAAAATACAGGTCAGCAGTTGCAAAATCAGGCTCAACGTCAACAAAATCGTTTTGATGCTGCTACCTTTGATATTCGTAAACGTACACTTGAAGAGACTTTGAATAATCTTGTTTTTGATTTGGACTCTGCTGGTGTTGTTAAAACTGTTGGTAAAGGCTTACAGTCTGGTGCTAAATATCTTGGTAGGTTGTATGATGATTATATCAAATAATTTATTATATTTGTGAAAACCAAATATATTTAGTTATGAAATGTTTATTACTTGGCTTTTTGCCTTCTGGTAGTGAATGGATTATAATTGGTCTATTTGTTGCCTTGCCTTTCTATTGTTTAATTTTTAAATTGATTGTTGCGATTATTCATTATCTTAATCGTAAGTAAAACCCATGTCATTTTCCCGAAGGGTAGCCGATTAATCCTCTCGGCTATCCTTTTTCTTGTCCTATTATACGAAAAATGACAGTACAAAAATATTTACATTATGAATGTATATATATCTGGTTGTCCTATCCCCTTTCATGACCTTATTGAAGTGTTCGAATATCTTCGTTCTCTTTCACCTTGGTTATTGTATCAATATCAGTTCCTCGATATTGTTGTAAATGGTGTACCTCGTATGTATATCATGATTTTATATGTTAATAATGTTTATAAAATAACGTATGTTTGCTATCATTAACCTATGTTAGTTCTTCATAATAAGTA
>CWHH01000232.1_pt4 | contig 21907 bp, 12 predicted proteins | sample 660831 | NCBI WGS metagenome assembly CWHH01 (sample SAMEA3735738, study PRJEB9488) | human gut metagenome | biome: ENVO:mammalia-associated habitat; material: ENVO:feces | place: Malawi | collected 2009-02-27 | reverse complement strand
CAGAAGATACTTAAAAATAGTAGAGAACACAGGGAAATTGAGAATAATCTACATTGGCAGTTGGATGTCAATTTCCATGAAGACAATGCAAGAAGAAATATATCAGCATTAAACTTCTCCGTACTGGCGAAAATTGCATTGGCTACATTAAGAAACAACAAAAGAGAGATACCAATCAATAGAAAAAGACTAATAGCAGACTGGGATAATGAATTCTTATGGTAACTTATTTTACATGATTTATAATGCGTTTTCCCTGGGCTATTTGATTATATAATGAATACGCCGGAAACCAACAAGTACTATTGGTCTCCGGCATATTCGTAACGCTATATCCGGGTGGAAGAACTATTCCTGCGGATCTCTAGGTACCAGTTCGATTTGTACATCCAACTGTTTGCCTGTTCCCATGCCAATACCGATTTTAGTGATAGTAGCAGGATTGATCTCAATTGTCTCATCTCCGTTTCTGAAAGAATCGAATTTAATTTTCTTTTTTCCTTTTCCCCAAAATCCCATAGAAGCCTTTTGCTCCTTTCCGTTTTCATTAGTGAAATAAACATTGAGGGAACACAGGGCGTCGCTTGCGTTTTCGTCCAGTTTCTTGAAATTGGAAAAGACAATCTGAATGCCCTTATACATTCCATATCCCTCTAATGCAGGCAGGAAATAGTCTCCACCGCGTTCGGAAGTTAGGGTGGCTGTACCGCTGAGGGTAATGCCGCGTCCTGTTCCTTTGGTTAAATCTACTGTTACATTTTGTGCCAGTGCGCTCATTGTTCCTATGAGCGCTGCTACTGCTAATAATGCAATTTTCTTCATAATAGATAAGTTTTTAATGAATTATTATTTGATAGTTATGTCCGTATAATAAGGCTGTTGAATACCTTGAATGTCGATTCTGACCTTTAGTGTTCCTGCCCTCCGGTTGGATTGTACGATGGCAAGTGCTTTTCCGAAATAGGTCTTTAGCTTGTTGCCCTGAAATGATTTTTCCCGTCTCAGGTCTCCATTGTCGATGCCGAGGAACTTGCCTTCTCCTTCTATGCTGACAGTGACGAGACGGTCGTCGGTTTGGACAGGGATTCCATCCTTGTCGAACAGTTCGATGGTGAGATGGGATAAGTCTTGCCCGTCAGCTTTCAGTTCCTTGCGGTCTGTTGTGACAACAGCATGGTGAGTCTTGCCGGAGGTGACGATACTATCCCGACAAACTTCTTTCCCGTTTTTATATCCGATGGCAAGTACTTTTCCTTTGCGGTAAGGTATATTCCATTTGATAGTATTGTTTTCGTAATCGGCGGCTTTACGGGGCAGGAACTCTGCTTTGGCCCATCCGGACGGGGCGATGACTTTTACTTCGTCGCAGTTGGTCATGGTACGTACTTCCAGCGCACGGATATCCGGATAAGGCATGTTCCAGTGATGAACCATTGTCGGGAATTGCCAGTGGTCTTTACCGGGAGTAATATCCTGTGACGGATCGACTACCGCCAGGCGTACCATCGGTTTTTCATCCCATACCGAACGATGATATCCGGCCGCTGTGCGTTCGAACATACAAAGGTCAAACAAGCCGGAAGGCCATCCCTTGCACGGCCATCCGCTGGCTTCACCGATATAATCCACTCCTGCCCAAATGAAAGAGCCGAAAAGGAAGTCGTTCTCCAAAACGAAGTTCCACGGATTCCGGTCTAAATAGCAGCGTACATTCTGCGGATTGTTTCCACTGTAATAGGGGAAGGCTTCACTGACATAACAGATTCGGTCGGGATTCTTTTTATGGTCTTCCAGCATACGAGGCTCCATGTAGTTGTAGCCCAAAATGTCGGGAACGTCTCCAAAAGCGGGATTAAAGCCGCTTTGGCAGGCAATGGTTACAGGACGTGTTGGTTCTAGTTGGTGCACGAAATCCTGTAGCATTTTGGCTCTTTTTATTCCGATACTGCCCGACCAGGCTTCTTGTACTTCATTGCCCACGCTCCACATTACAATGCAGGGGTGGTTGCGGTCGCGAATGACCATATCGCTAATATCCTGCTTCCAGCAACTGTCGAAGAATTTCTCATAATAACCGGATTTCCATTTGTCGAACGCTTCATCGATGACAAGAAGTCCTATGCGGTCGCACATATCCAGAAATTCGGGTGAAGGAGGATTATGACTGCAACGAATGGCGTTGCAACCGAACTCTTTCAGTATCTCAAGGCGGCGTTCGTAAGAACGGTCGGGAACGGCGACCCCCAGGCAACCTGCATCTGCATGAAGACAGACGCCTTTCATTTTCATATTCTTATCGTTGAGGAAAAAGCCTTTCCGGGCATCAAAACGGATGGTTCGTATGCCGAATGGGGTACGGTAGGTGTCAACCACCTTGTTGCTAATCTTAAGGGTCGTTTCCACAAAATAGCGGTAAGGGTCTTCCAATGACCACAGACGTGGCCTGTCAATGCTGAATGCTTGTTCCACGTCAGTAGTGTCATTGGCTGCAATCCTGATTTTTGTCTCTTCTTGAATCTTTTTACCTTTTATTTTTATCGGTTGGTTGTCTTCGTCGACAATCATTTGAGTGATTTCCAGATTTTGAGGAGCGGAAGTGCTGTTTACTACACTCGTTACCATTTTTATACGGGCAGATTCTTTGGTTATTTCCGGTGTGGTGACATACGTTCCCCAGGTGGCAACACGCACAGGGTCGGTAACTTGCAGCCATGCATGGCGGTAAATTCCGGAACCTGTATACCAACGGGACTCTTCTGTTCTGTCTACATGAACCAATAGTGTGTTCATCCCACCGTAATTCAAGTGATTGGTCAGGTCTATTTCAAAACTGGTATATCCATATCGATGGTTTCCTATTTTTTTCTCGTTCAGGTAGATAGTGGCATTATGGTATACCCCGTCAAACAGGATACTTACGATTTTACCTTTGTAAGAAGCGGGTATCGTGAATTCTTTCCGGTATAGTCCGATACCACCGGGAAGATAACCGGCGGCACTGCCTATTTCCCGCTTAAAGTCCTGAATGATACTATAATCATGCGGCAACTGGATGTTATCCCATTTCCAGTTTTTGGGAGTGAAGTTTATCTTCATGGCATCATTGTCCTCTCCGAGGTGGAACTGCCAGTCAAAGTCGAACGTCTCTTTGATCCGCACATCTTTCTGTGCAAGGATAGGAGATGCGAAAGACAAAGTCATTAAAATAAATAGGAATAGTTTTTTCATGCTATTATTATAGATTGATTAATAATCCGAACTCTCTGGATGCAAAAATACAATTGATTCTTGAAAAAAGGATTTTAATCTATTCCAGATACATTCGTTATTGATACAACCGGTTCTTTTTATGTCTTTTCGTTCCGGATTTAGTTTTGTGGGTGGAATGGGATAGATTCTGTTTTGTTTCATTTGCATCTTTCATTGTTTCATTTCAATAAAATGACTGTTTGGAGGAGTGAAAAAGCTGGCATTTGTTTGTTTTATTAGGAGAAACTTTACTATTTTGCAGCAATTAATTGTCATTGCTATGAAAAAGTACCTTATTATTTGCATTTTATTCTTTTTGTTTTTTAAGTGTGTGGCGGCAGAGAACAGCCGTTTTTATAAGGCTGGGCAGTTGACTTCCCATTTGATTACCGGTATCTGTCAGGACGGGCAGGGATATATATGGATTGCTACGGAGTATGGCTTGAATAAGTTTGACGGCGTGCAGTTTACGCAGTATCTTAGCCATGAGCATGACTCTGTTTCCTTATTGAATAATACAGTGCGTTCTATGATGAATGACAAAGAAAACCGGTTATGGATAGGTTGTTCCAACGGTTTACAATATTATGTTCCCGGTGAGGATGCTTTTCATTCTGTTCCGTTTCAGGACAACTTGTTTCCCAGTGTCACGAGGATAATTCAATTGCATACAGGTAAAATCTGGATGATAGGTGCGCTACGTGGAATTTTCGAGTTGGACGAAGAACAGCATATTGTCCGTCCGTTGACATCTGTCAATGCTTTGTGTGCAAGTGCTGTGCTGGATGATATCTATGAAGACCGTAAACATCGGATATGGATTGCCGCTGCCAGGAAGGGATTGTTTTGCCTGGATGCATCGGGGAAGGTCTTGAAACGATATACTTCTCAAGATTTGTGGGGGCGGAATGTTTGGATGGTTCGCGAGGATGCGGAAGGCAATATTGTGGTAGCCGTAAATGGGAGGCTTGCGGTATTGGATGAGGAGAACGGGCGTTTCATCCCATTACAGTCGGATTTTAGTTGGCTGATTATCCGTGACATGGTTTTAGGTAAAGACGGGACGCTTTATGTGGCGACTTATGGGCAGGGACTTTTTTATGTGGATAAAGAAGAAAGGAAACTGGTGCCGGCAACGAATGTTTATACCCCTTTCTTTAATGTGGGACTGGCAAATATAGTATCTGTATTGGAAGACCGTGAGCAGAATTTGTGGTTAGGCTGTTTTCAGAAAGGGGTTGTGATGATACCTACCCGTCCCACTTCTTTTCATTATTGGGATTTTGCGGAAAAAGAATATAATTCGGGAGATAATCTCGGATTTTACCGTGAGAATCATGGAGTGGTAACTTTTGTATATCGTGATAGCCGGGGAAGTATTTGGGGAGGGCTGGAGAAGGGCGGACTGTTTAAATTTGACAAGGATGGACAGGTGACAGAGCACATTAAAACGTCAGGAACTGTGATTTCTGTTTATGAGGATAGTGAACATACCTTTTGGGTAGGGACATATTCCGAAGGCTTGGGAGTACTGGACACCCGTACTGGACAATGTACCTTCGTGCCGCAACTGAGTGGGAAAAGGGTGAAATGCATTACGGAAGATTCGGAAAAGAATCTTTTCTGTTGTTTGTTGGGAGAAGGTTTGTGGCGTTATAATCTTCGTACGAAAGAAGAGTATGAGATATGTCAGAAGAATCCCCAGACGAGGGAACTGCTGAAAAACACATATATGAATGTGATACTTTGTGATAGGGAAGACCTGGTTTGGATAGGACATTACGACGGAATTAGTTGTTACGATGTGCAGAATGACTGTTTCATGCGTATAAAAGGGGACTCGGTATTGAATTCGTGTGTTTGTTATTCTTTACTTGAATCCCGGGACGGGAATATTTGGATAGGCACCAACAACGGGCTGTATGTCTGGAATAAAAGCGAGCAGCTTTTTAAACGATATACGACAGAGAACGGTCTTTCCAATAATATGATTTGCGGTCTTGCCGAAGATGATGAGGGGAATATATGGTGCAGCACTTTTCGGGGTATCAACCAATTGAAACTGAAAGAAAACCGGATTATAAATTATTATACAGGCAGCGGACTGGTAGATAAGGAATATACCCGGGGGGCTTATTTTCAGGATAAGGACGGCATTGTTTATTTTGGAGGTAGTTATGGAATTACTTGTTTTTCTCCGGATGAAATAACAAATCCGGAGTTTCATCGGGAAGTGATGCTTACCAATATGTATATTGGCAATGTTCCGGTGAACACCAATACCGTATCAGGAAATAAACCGGTAATAGAGCGTGCGTTGACAGACGCGACGGATTTTTATCTGACTCAGGAGGATAATACGTTTACTTTTGAATTTTCGACAATGGATTACCGGGAGCCGGAGAATATCAATTATGAATATCGCTTGCTCGGATTGGATGCAGACTGGAATTCTACCTTGTTGGGTGTCAACCGACTCACTTATAATCATTTGCCGTCGGGAAATTATACATTGGAAGTGCGTGCATGTGAGAACGGTTCTTATACTCCCGTGAAACAATTGCAGATCCATATCGCTTTCCCATGGTATAGGAGCATATATGCCTATATCTGTTATTTTCTCTTGTTACTGGCTTTGGTAGCCCAGTTTTGGTTTATATTGAAGCGGAGGCGGCAGGAAGAAATCAATGAGGCAAAACTAAAGTTCTTTATAAATATTTCGCATGAGATACGTTCTCCTATGACGCTGATTATCAGCCCGTTGGAATCACTGTTGAAGCGTGACTTTGATGAGCCTGCCATGAAAGCCTTGCGTTCCATGTATAAAAATGCCAACCGGATTCTGGAATTGATAAACCAGTTATTGGATATCCGGAAAATTGATAAGGGGCAGATGCGGATTGTATGTGCTGAGACTGATTTGGTCGGTTTTATAGAAGAATTGTTCAAGACTTTTGATTATCAGGCGGAGAAAAGAAGGATTCGTTTTGTTTTTGAGCATGAAATGGAAAAGCTGCCGGTATGGATTGACCGGAACAATTTTGATAAAGTACTGGTAAACTTATTGTCCAATGCGTTCAAGTATACTCCGGAGGATGGCGAGATTCGGGTTTGCCTGTCTGCAGGAGTGGACAGGAAGAACTCCGGCCCGCTTTCAGAATATGCCGAGATAATGATTCTGGATTCCGGACCGGGTATTGATGAAACTAAACTGGAGAAGATCTTTGAGCGTTTTTATCAGGCTTCGGCAGATATGTCTGTTGCGCCGCTGGGTTTTGGCATAGGATTGAATTTATGCCGCCTGTTAGTGAATTTGCATCATGGAACGGTGGTCGCTTCCAATCGGAAAGACGGGCAGGGGAGTTGTTTTACTATACGCATACCGCTTGGCAACGCCTTTTTAAAGAAAGAAGAGATGGCGACTGAAGTTGCGGCTTTTAATCACCATATTGTACAATTGCCAAGTTTCATCGATGAGAGTGGTGAAAAGAAAACTGTAAAATCCAGGACAAGTTATAAGGTACTGGTAGTGGACGACAATGAGGATGTGCGGGATTTCCTGAAAACGGAACTTGGTGAGATGTATAAAGTATTTGTTTGTACAAATGGGGATGAAGGGCTGCAAACGGCATTGCTCCAACTACCGGATATCATTGTCTCGGATGTAAAGATGCCCGTTATGGATGGCTTTACCATGCTGAAAAAGTTGAAAAGCAATAGCAATACCAATCATATTCCTGTCGTCCTGCTAACTTCTAAAACAGAGCAGGCCGACCGTATTCAGGGATTGGACAAAGGTGCGGATGCTTATATGCCCAAACCTTTTAATATAGAGGAACTGGAAGTTCTTATCGCCAATCTGATTGAAAACCGCATACGCTTGAAGGGTAAATTCTCCGGTGCGCTTCAGGAAGATAAAATCAGGCCGATAGACGTGAAGTCTAATGATGACATATTACTGGAACGTGTGATGAAAATAGTCAATGATAACATAGACAATCCGGAACTTAATGTCGAGATGCTTGCCGAACAAGTAGGATTGAGCCGTGTACAGCTACATCGCAAGTTGAAGGAACTGACGGGAGTGCCGACCGGTGAGTTTATTCGGAATATCCGGTTGAAACAGGCTGCCGTCTTGTTGAAAGAGAGGAAAGTGAATATTTCTCAGGTGGCATATATGGTCGGATTCAGCAGTCAGACACACTTTTCTACTGCATTCAAGAAATTTTATGGCATATCCCCTACAGAGTTTATTGCTATGGAAGAGAAGAAAGATGCCTGACTTGCCGGAAACATTCTTTCCGGCAAGTCAGGCACGGCGGACTGAATTCACGTTATAGGGGTGTCCTTACTGTCACCGAAATTTCACATTAGAAACAACGGGTAATTGGAAACTGGATGCCGGAAGCCCTTCCGTGTTATAGATGGAAGAAGGGGGATTGTTTTCCCATGCATAGCGGATACTTGCCGGTATCCCTTTTCCGTCCCATTTGACTATAACGGTATTGCCTTCGGTATAGGCTTTGACAAACTTATATTTTCCGTCATTGGTGGCAACGGCAATGCCTTCCAATGATTCAGCTTGTTTTAAGGTGCCCGTTCCTTGCATGAAGGAGACAATGATTCTCCCGTCTTTCAGTTCTGCCGATTCTGCCATAGGCCCTTCTGCTACGATATTCTTCTTGCCGAAAGCAAGTTTGTTCATTTGAAGTACGCAGCGGTGTGCCAAATCTTTCTTGTTGAGCGGATGGATATCATTGCTCTCTCCCAAATCAATGGCAGTGGCCAGACCGGTATTCTTTAGCTGAAGACTCGCCTTGCGTTGGGCTTCACGCACTCGTGCGTTACCGCTTTCTACAGGTACTTTACTTCTCTGCTGGTAGTTGGCAAGTTGCACGATGATGAAAGGCAGATTCTTATTGTTCCATTGCGTACGCCAGTCGTTGACGAGGTCAATCAGGTGACTCTCATAGAGCTTGCTGCCTTGAGACCCTGTGTCTGATTCTCCCTGATACCAGATAATGCCCCGTATTCCATAGTTACGCAAAGGATGTATCATGCTGTTGTACAGTCCGGTTGGTTCATTTTGGAATCCGATAGTTGAAGGAATACGTTCCATAGTACACCCCATTTTATGTTTCCATATGGCGGATAACGGAAGTGTCCGGCCGGCTATTTCCAATTGATAAGGCTTTCCTTTTACAAATTCCGGACATCCGGCGCTGCTGACAAGACGGATGACAATCTCATTTTCACCGGCACGGAGCGTACCTGCCGGAACTTGATAGATACGTGGCGGATATTGATAACTCGTTCTTCCTACACAGACACCGTTTATGTAGGTAGCATCCGAATCTTTCAGTGCTCCTATGCGCAAAGTTGCTTTCTGTCCGGCCAGCGATTCGGGGATGCTGATTTTCTGGCGGAAATAATGCACTCCATTGAGAGGGCTGTTCCGGCTGCCGCCCCAATTGGAGTTGAATACATCTATTTCTTCCCAGTCCGAAGCGTCGAAGCTCTCGTGTATCCATTTTTCTTTGTTACCAAGGTCATCGGCCGTTTGTCGTTGATGCCATTGGCTTACCTGCGCTTGTTGAGCGTTTTTTATTGAATCCGGATAATCGGGATTGGAGTATTGTGATGACCGGAACTTTTCCTTGAAATTCTCATATTTCTCGAGCGACTGCCGTGTAGACCAAGATGCTATCTTCGTCCCGCCCCAACTGCTGTTGATAATACCGATTGCCACTTCCTTTTCTGCCTGCATTTCTTTGGCAAAGAAATAACACAAGGCTGCAAAATCCAGTACGTCTTTCCTGTTGCATGTTTTCCACTCGTTTTCGCTATTCTCCTGAGGGGCGATGAAGTTGTAGGCATATTTGGTTTTAGTATACCGGATGAGATTGTTTTCATACGACATTATCTCATCCTTATACTTGTCCATAACCCGTTTTACGGTAAGCTCCATATTGGATTGTCCGCTACACAGATATACATCACCGACATATACATCCTGTATACTCGTTTGGTTTATCTTCAATTCATAAGGGCCGCCTGCCTTATGTTCAGGCAGATTGATACTCCATTCTCCTGTTTTGGAGGCGCGTGTCTTGTATTGTTTGCCGTTGAAATCAACTACGATTGTTTCTTTAGGCTCCGCCCATCCCCAAATGGGAATGGGAGTTTCACGCTGCAGTACCATCCGGTCCGAAAAGATTCCGGGAAGTTTTACTTCTGCCTGAGTGCTTATTGCATAAAGTAACAGGCTCCAAATGATATAAATGTTCTTTTTCATGGATATTTTGGAAATAAAATTACCAGTGTTGTTATTTTTTCAGTGTTTCCGGAGCTCCCAAATAGCTCGGCTTCAATCCGCCTGTATGAATCATAATCTTTTCAATCACGATTCCCGGATCTAACGGGCGGATACGTAAAGTGTGCTTCCCTTTCTTCTTCAGTTCATGAATGGAGTGGGATTCGATAATCGGATTTGCCTGCCATTTTCCTAATTCACCGTTATAGTGTCCATTGAAATTGATAACTTGTTCTTTGCCACCATCGAAACTAACAGCATAACTTAAGCCTTTGTTATTATTGAAGTTAAGGGTAGGCGCAAGTAATAGTTCCACTCTTACGTTTCCTGTTTTTTCCATCTCTATGTCGTATTCAAGGTACATTTTTTCTGGTGTCTTTGTTACAGGAAGAGTAGTGACACCCGATAGTGTTTTTCCAAAATCGGGAATAATGCTCCACTTTGTTTCCCCTTCTGCTATGGCACGGGAATAATGCTCCGCTTCCATGGCTACATATCCGTTTGTTTCCTTGAACTCATATTTCACGGGACTTTCAAGGATACGGGTTACTTTGGGTATGATTTGTTTTGTCGGATTATTCCAGGAAGTATATCCGATATGCGTCTGGCTCATGAGATGATTCCATTTACCGTTTGCTATTACTTTGTGATAATAGTCTGTCAGGACAGAGTCCCGTTGGAAGCAGGCTGCTACTTTGTCCGCCCACTCGTTTGCTTCCGGATTCATTTGTGCAGCTAACTTTTGATTCTTGGCTTGCGCATAATACATATTGTATAAGTTGGAACAAGCCTGCACGGGGAAAGATATGAGCTGGTCGTATGCATCCCGGTATTTCGCAGGTAATAAGAACCCCAGATTATGCGCATCCAGTGCCAAAGTATTATATTCGTTTACTACACGTTCCCATTCTCCGTAGTTGAAGCTATAAGTTTTGGCAGTCAGCATTTCGGGAGTAACCCGGCGGTTGTATTTTGTATAAAGAGAAAGAATACGTGCCGCTTCTTTGGCGTATTTTTGTCCGAACTGTTGTGCGCAGAAGTCTTCTGCATGTTGCTGTAAGTTATCGGCATTGAATTTCTCGGGATTCCATGCCATGTCCAGAAAAAAGGTGATGGGATATTCCATCGGTTTCAAGTCACCAACGTTTACAATCCAGAGTTTGCGTACGCCATATTCATAAGTCAGGTTCATTTGCTCCCATACGCGGGGTATAGGACTGATATTAATCCATTTGGAATTACGGGGGCCGCCTACATAGTCGAAGTGGTAATACATGCCATAACCGCCGGAACGGGGCTTTTCGTTCAGTTCCGGAAGTTTGCGGACATTTCCCCAGTTGTCGTCACACAATAATAACGTCACGTCGTCAGGAACGCGCATCCCTTTGTCATAATAATCCTGTACCTCTTTGTAAAGAGCCCATACCTGCGGGGTTTCCTTAGCCTTCTTGCCCGTTACTTTTTCAATAATTTTCCGTTGGTCTTTTACTATATTCTCTAATAGGACTATGTTGGAATCTTCGCTCATCGGTTCGTCACCGTCGCCACGCATACCAATCGTGACGACGGTTTCCCAGTTTTTGGCACGCTCCATTCCATATGTCCAGAAGTCGTGGAGACCTTTGGCATTATGGCTATAATCCCATGCCCCTTCTCCCCGGCGTTTCCAGTCCTGCTGTGCCAGTGCCATCGGCTCGTGATGGGAAGTTCCCATCACGATACCCATGGTGTCGGCCAATGCTCCATTTTGCGGATCGTCATCATAAAATGCACTTCCCCACATAGCAGGCCACATAAAGTTACCCTTTAGACGTAATACCAATTCGAAAACATGTTTATAAAATTTGCTGTTGAATCCACCGAATTTCTCTTTAGACCAGTTGCCCAGACAAGGCCATTCGTCATTGAGGAAAATACCCCGGTATTCTACTTTGGGTTCACCGTCGGTATATATGCCGGGTTTTACATATACATTCTTCTGTTTGGCCACAGGTACGTCCGCCCACCAGTACCAAGGAGATATTCCCATTTGTCTGGACAATTCGTAGATACCATAGATAGCTCCCCGCTTGTCGCTCCCTGCGATGACAAGAGCTTCGTCCACCCCTTCGCAGGGAGCGGAGACTACTTGCAGAATATATTTTTCTCTTTTGCCTTCCAACTCTTCTTTTTCCAGTTTGCCGGAAGATAATAATAGTTGCCGGATGAGAGGTGTTTGATAAGTTCCTATCAGAATTTGTCGTTTACTGTTTATGTCTGTTGTCATTTCAGGTTTTATGCCACATACGTTGGATATGTCTTGTATAAGGTTCTCCACGGCCATTTTTACTCCCTTGTCTTCGCCAGCGTCTATTCTTATCGGACAAGGTTTTCCTTCCGTTATTAACGGAAAGTGGTTGGTTGCCGGTTTAAAAACGATAAATTGGTCTGCGGAAACAGCGGCAAGGCTGATGGCCGATAGATACAATGACAAAAATATCTTCTTCATGGTTTACTAATTAAATGGTTAATCATGATTTGTTTTTTTCTGGTAGCAAAGGTAAGTTGTCCATCCTATAAATAGTGAAATATTTGATTCAATTTCATACTTCTGTGTAACTATTGGATTTTGGCATGTTACATATCATTTTTGATTTGTTACATTGATGCAACAAGTACTTGCTAAACAAGCTCACAGAGCAGTTGAGCGTTTGCTTCAGCCCTACAGCTTTTATTGTCTAGTATGTTTAGGGGGGCTTTATAGCTTTTTTGCATGCATCTCTGAAAAAAAAGATCCGCATGCATTAATGATAGAAAAACGAGGTAAAATCTAATGAAGTGTGAGTGTTGTATCATTAAGATATTTAAATGAAACAATTAAAAAACAATGGAAATATATGTTAGTGTTTCTGTAACGTAGATGAAGTATACCTATATGAATGATTTCGTAAATTTGCATCATTCAAAAGAGAATTTCTATAAACATAGTTTTTATGTCATTGTAAATAAAAGTAAAATGAAGGATTTTCATAAACTCTCTTGGCTTCAGCGTATAGGTTTCGGCTCTGGTGACTTGGCACAAAATCTGATTTATCAGACGGTATGCATGTATCTGCTATTGTTCTATACCAACGTTTACGGTCTCAAGCCCGAAACGGTAGCTGTAATGTTTCTCATTGTCCGGGTAGTAGACGTAATCTGGGATCCGCTGGTTGGTACTTTTGTTGATAAACATAATCCACGCCTGGGTAAATATCGTGCTTATTTGGTGCTTGCAGGTATTCCTTTTACCGGATTTGCCATTCTTTGCTTCTGGAACGGATTTTCGGGTAGTCTGTTTTATGCCTATATTACTTACGTGGGGTTGTCGATGCTCTATACTTTAATAAATGTGCCTTATGGAGCCTTAAATGCTTCACTGACCCGTGATACGAACGAGATCATGACACTGACCAGTGTGCGTATGTTTTTGGCTAACACCGGAGGATTGGCAGTGGCTTACGGTATTCCAAAACTGGTGGCCTGTTTGTCACCTGACGGACTGACGAATACAGTAGCCAGTGCCGATGCATGGTTTGCCACAATGACTATTTATGGTATTGTTGGATTGTTGTTGCTGATTTTCTGTTTTATACAATGTAAAGAGCGGGTGGTAATGGATGCGAAAGAAACAGAGAATGTGCAGGTGTCCGATCTTTGGACAGAGTTTCGCCGTAACCGCCCGCTACGTATTCTGGCCTTCTTCTTTATCACGGCTTTCGCTATGATGGCTGTGGGAAATTCGGCGGGCTCTTACTTATATGTTATATAATGTACACGGAACGAGCGACCAGATGGCTAATTTCATGGCTCTTGGTTCCATTCCTGCTTTCATATTCATGCCTTTGGTACCGTGGATCAAACGCAGGATAGGAAAACGCGCCATGTTTTCTGTGTTTTTGTCGGTGGCTATTATTGGAATGGCATTACTCTACGTCATTTCGATGATACCGTCATTGAAAAATCAGATATGGCTGGTTTACGTGGCCCAGTTTGTCAAATCTACAGGTGTTATTGTAGCTACAGGTTATATGTGGGCATTGGTTCCTGAAGTCATTTCATACGGTGAATATACCACTGGTAAACGCATTTCGGGTATCGTGAACGCATTGACGGGTATTTTCTATAAGGCGGGTATGGCCCTTGGCGGCGTAGTGCCCGGTCTGGTGCTGGCCTATGTCGGTTTCGACCAGAAGAATACTGTCAGCCAGTCCGCTTTTGCCGAACAGGGTATTTTATGGCTGGTAGCCGTAATCCCAGCTTTGTTACTTTTACTGGCCATGTTCATTATTTCGAAATATGAACTGGATGATATGACTGTTGAACGCATCAATAAAGAAATAGAGACAAGAACGAAAATCTAATGATAGAATAGCAATTGATATGAAACAAAAAATGATTCTGGTACTATTGATGACTACTATGCTGACTTCCTGCAGTGCGGCAGGAGGAGATAATCATCAAGAAGCTACATTGAAGTCTCTCTTGGGTGACCGCTTTCTGATTGGAACAGCGCTGAATACCGCCCAGATTATCGGGAGGGATACAGCCGCTTTACGGATTGTCCGCACCCACTTCAATTCGGTGGTAGCGGAGAACTGTATGAAGTGTGAAGTGATTCACCCCGAAGAGAACCGATATGATTTTACTCAAGCTGACAGATTTGTGGAATTTGGTGAAAAGAACGGAATGGCTGTTATCGGGCATTGCCTCATCTGGCACTCACAGCTTGCACCCTGGTTTTGTGTGGACCATGCGGGCAATAATGTCACTCCCGAAATATTGAAGCAGCGTATGAAAGCCCATATTACGACAATTGTAAGCCGTTATAAAGGACGGATTAAAGGATGGGATGTCGTGAATGAAGCTATTGTGGAAGACGGCTCTTACCGCAAGAGCAAGTTTTATGAGATACTGGGTGAGGAATTTATCCCGTTGGCATTCCGTTATGCTCATGAGGCTGATCCGGATGCCGAACTCTATTATAATGATTATAATATGCATGTAGCGGGTCGCAGAAATGCAGTGGTAGAACTGGTACATTCCTTGAAAACAAAAGGACTGCGTATTGATGCCATAGGTATGCAGGGGCATATCGGCATGGATTATCCAGATATAAAAGAGTTTGAAAAAAGTATGCAGGCTTTTGCCGATGCCGGTGTGAAGGTGATGGTTACGGAATGGGACATGAGCGCTCTGCCCACTATCAGCATGACGGCCAATGTATCGGATACGGCTGCATACCGGAAAGAATTGAATCCCTATCCTATGGAATTACCCGATTCGGTATCGCAGACATGGAATTTCCGTATGAAAATGTTTCTTGACCTTTTTGTGAAACATTCGAATATCATATCCAGGGTGACAGTATGGGGAGTGACAGACGAAGACTCATGGAAAAACAACTTTCCGGTACATGGCCGGCATGATTATCCGCTTCTTTTTGATCGTAATTATGAACCGAAACCGTTTGTGAAAGAACTGCTCTCTGATAAAAAATAAAATGTCCTGTTTAATCTTCAATATAGACTGAATATGAAAAAAGAAATGAGATACCTGGTTCCGGGTGATTATATGGCAGATCCGGCTGTGCATGTCTTTAATGGCAGGGTTTACATCTATCCCAGCCATGATTGGGAAAGCGGCGTGGAGGAGAACGATAATGGCGACCACTTTAATATGAAAGATTACCATGTTTTCTCTACTGACGACATAATGCATGGGGAAGTCACTGACCACGGCATTGTCCTGCAGGTAGAGGATATTCCCTGGGCAGGCCGCCAGTTATGGGATTGTGATGTGGCTGAGAAGGCTGGAAAGTATTACATGTATTTTCCACTGAAGGATAAAAACGACATATTCCATATTGGTGTGGCAGTCAGTGACAAACCGGAAGGGCCGTTTATTCCGCAGTCTGATCCTATCAGAGGGAGTTACAGTATTGATCCCGCTATACTGAATGATGGCGATGGAAATTACTATATGTATTTTGGTGGTCTTTGGGGCGGGCAACTACAACGTTATCATAATAACAAGGCCATGGAGAGTGCCGCGTTTCCGGCTGACAACGAACCAGCCATTTCCGCACGGGTGGCCAGACTAAGCCGGGACATGCTGGAATTTGCAGAGGAGCCCCGTCCGGTTGTGATTCTGGATGAAGAAGGCCGTCCGTTGACTCAGGGGGATAACGGGCGTCGTTTCTTTGAGGCGTCCTGGATGCACAAATATAAGGGTAAATATTATTTTTCCTATTCTACGGGAGATACACATCGTTTGTGCTATGCCGTAGGTGACAATCCCTACGGACCGTTCACTTACAGAGGTGTGATCCTTACACCGGTGGTAGGCTGGACCACTCATCATGCCATTATTGAATATCAGAACAAATGGTATTTATTTCATCATGATTGTGTGCCTTCGGGTGGGAAAACCTGGCTTCGTAGTCTGAAAGTGACGGAATTGGAATATGATATGGACGGTAATATAATTACAATAGACGGAAGAAGGTAGAGCTGGAATACTCCCGTTTAGAATCGGGAAGTTCCTTGTTGACTGTAGGGATATTTGTCAGGATAACCAGACTGCAGCTTGGTTGTCCGTCGATAATTATGTTTTGTAAAAAGACATGATATGGATTTTTATGTCGGCGGATAAGCTAACGTGACCATGGTCATTCCACTGTCATGGGATATATTTTATTGTATCCTGTAAGCAAACGGAAGTTTAGGACATTCTATGAAAAGAAGCTGGCTGTAGTGACAACTTTTGTGTACGCCATTAATAAATTATCAGAAGCAGAATGACTATAATGGTGTAATTGACGGGCAGGTAATGAGTGCCTGATATGTTCGGGGCTATTATCTGCCTGTTATTTTCCTGAGTCGGTAGAACAGGAAAAGGAAGGGATAAAGAAAAACAAAACGAATCATGTGGCTGAAGTTTAAGATATTTTTAGGGTATACCATTTTAATGGTCCTACTCGTCTGCATCATCGTGCTTTTTCGCCGTGAACAGATAAAACGGGGTAGCCTGCATCAGGATGAACGGGAGCTGGTCCATATCCGCAACCTGTCGCAACAGGCTTACGCCGGACTACTGGAACTGGCTACCTATGGGGAGACAGTCTGTGTCTGGGACGAGGATGACCTCAAGGCGTACCAGGTAAACCGGTACAACGTCCGTGGAACCTTGCAGGAACTGAAACGGTATGTGAACATTCACAGGCAGCAGGCGTGCATAGACTCTTTGTGTCTGTTACTGGAAAGAAAGGAGCAGTTACTGGATACAATAATGGGCACGTTCAAGCATTTCCGGGAAGTAAACGAGATCGTGAGACGGAAGATTCCGCTGATAGCATCCCGCGTCCATCGTGATACGGAATCTTTGTCCGATGAAAAGGAAGAAGGGAAAAATGCCCAAAAGAGTTTCTGGACCTTCCTCAGGCGCAAGAAGAAATCCGCCTATCGAGAACAGAAAGAAAGTATGGGACGTCGACAGGACATCCCGGCAGCCACCCGTATGCTCCATTCTTTGAACAGGGAGGTTACAGACAAGCAGACTGCCGAGCAGGAAAAGCTGTTGGTGCAGATGGACAGCCTGTATGCCGGTAACGTGGCGCTGAACCGGAGGCTGCATGGTGTCGTCAAGGATTTCGAGATGGAAGCCTCCCGGCGTCTTGAAGAACGCTACAAACATTTCCTATCCGCACGTGACCGGTCGTTCCGTACAGCTTCCATCCTGGGTATTATCGTCTCATTGCTGACTATTATTCTGTATATTGTTGTGCATCGTGATATCAATCGTCGGAACCGCTACCAACGACAACTGGAAGTCTCAAACAAGGAGAACAAGGAACTGATACAATCCAGAAAACGCATGATGCTGACTATTGCCCATGACCTGCGTTCGCCCCTTGCTATCATCAGAGCAACGGCGGAGCTGCTGCCCGGCGAACAGGAAAGGGCTATGCAGGAGGAATACGCCGGAAATATCCGACATGCGTCAGACTATATGCTTTCGCTGGTGGACACGCTAATGAACTTCTATCTGCTGGATACCGGACAGGTCTGGGAGAACGTCTCCAACTTTCACTTGGAATCCCTGTTTCGGGAGATTGCAGACAGCTACATGCCATCGGCTAAAAAAAAAGAATTGCGGCTGTTGACCAGATTTTCCGACATGAACGCGATTGTCAGTTGTGACAAGGGGCATCTGCAGCAGATCGTAAACAATCTGCTCTCCAATGCCTTGAAATTTACCGGAAAGGGACATGTCCTACTGGAAGCAATGTTCCATAAGGGAGAACTTTGTATCAAGGTGCAGGATACAGGAACGGGAATGGACAATAATGAGCAGAAACGAATATTTGACGCATTCGAACGGCTGGACAACGCCCGCAATATTCCCGGGTTCGGGCTCGGCCTTGCTATTACTTCCCGGTTGGTTTCGCAAACAGGAGGCTCCATTCGGGTGGAGAGCAGACCGGGTGAGGGCAGCTGTTTCATTGTGTTGCTGCCCCTTGCCCTTGCCGATAGCAAGTCACTGAAAGATGAACAGCGGCTACCGATTGACTACCGGATTGAGGGAGCCCGCATTCTTTTGCTCGATGATGACTTGAGGCAGCTTTCCCTCACATGTGAGATGCTCAGGCGTAACCGGGCCGAATGTGACTGCTGTACCGACTGCCGGAAAGTGGTGGAAAAACTCCGGGAAAATGATTATGATGTCCTGCTTACCGACATTCGGATGCCCGACATGGACGGGTTCGAACTGTTGGGACTGCTGCGCTCGTCCAATATCGAAAGGGCGAGGAGGATTCCGGTCATAGCCCTGACAGCCGGCGTGGAGCCGGAAGCTGAATACCTCTCCGGAGGATTTGCTGGATACGTCCGCAAGCCTTTCCGGATGGAGGAATTGATGACGGTCGTCTCCCGGAGTGTCGGCAGGGACAGGCAGAGAGCATGGCAGCCGGACTTCTCCCTGATCCTCTCGGGAGAGGATGACAGGGAGGGGATGCTTGATGTCTTCATCTCGGAAAGCCGCAAGGACCTTGACCGGCTACGCAAGGCGCTGGAAAAGAATGACCGACTGGCGGTCCGGGAGATCCTGCACAAGAATCTTCCCCTATGGACAAGCGTTCGCCTTGATTATCCGGTGGAGAAACTGCGCGCCATCGTACTGTCCGATCCGGAACTCTGGACGGAAGAACGGATAAAATGCATCCGTGAAATATGGGAAGCCGCTGAAAGACTGATTGCTTGTGCGGAAAACATGAAGAGGAACATAAGACAGGAAAATGAAATGAGACACTCATGAAAACCATATTGATTATAGAGGATGACGTTGTCTTCGGCCGTAGTATCGGCAACTGGCTGAGGAAGAAAGGAATGGACACCGCCCATGTGGGTACGCTTTCGGCGGCCCGCAAGGAACTCCAGGCAAAGGAGTTCGATCTCGTCCTGGCCGACTTGCGCCTGCCTGACGGTAACAGTACAGAGTTGCTTGAATGGATGAACGGGAAATACTGTTCTGCCCCGTTCTTTATCATGACCAATTACGGCCAGGTGGAGAATGCGGTGGAAGCCATGCAACTGGGGGCCGTCAATTACCTCTGCAAGCCGGTACAACCGGAAAGGCTGTTTGAAGCCATTGAAAAAGTATTCAACCGTCCGAGGCATGACGGAACGGAGTTCTATCGTGGTGAAAGTGAAAAGGCGCGTGAGATGTACCGGCAGATAGGTCCGGTGGCCCGTTCCGACATGTCCGTACTGCTCCGTGGCGCATCGGGCACGGGCAAGGAACATATCGCCGCCGAGATTCATGAACAGAGCCTGCGCAGGAACAAGCCTTTCATAGCCGTGGATTGCGGGACCGTAACTGACGGACTTGGCGGGAGCGAGTTTTTCGGCCACCGTAAGGGTTCGTTCACCGGAGCGGACAGTGACAGGGTGGGACTTTTCCATGCGGCGGAAGGCGGCACGCTGTTTCTGGATGAAATCGGGAACCTTACTCCCGTAAACCAGATGAAACTGCTGCGTGCCCTACAGGAGAAGCGTTATCTGCCGGTCGGAACGGTAAAGGAACGTCCTTTCGACGTCCGTCTTGTCGCCGCCACCAACGCGGATCTGGAGGGGGCCATAGCGGAAGGGCGGTTCCGTGAAGACCTGTACTACCGGCTGAACGAGTATACCATCCGGGTACCGTTACTCTCGGAATGCAGGGAGGACATCCTTCCACTCGCCGGATTCTTCCTGAAACATTTTTCCGTAAAGTACCGTAAGGAGGTCCACGGCTTCGAGAGGCTGGCGACCGCCGCATTGCAACAATACGCCTGGCCGGGGAATATCCGGGAACTGAAGAATACGGTCCAACGCGCGGTCGTGTTTGCCAAGGGGGGATGGATATCCGTAGAGTCCCTGAAACTGGACCTGAGTATGAGACAGGATAAGGTGGCGGTCCTGTCGGAAGAGGAGAAGGAAAAGCAGCTGATTCTTGCCACGCTTGAGAGGACCGGCGGGAATCGTGCCCGTGCGGCCCGGATACTCGGTATTAGCCGGACATCCTTGTATGACAAGCTGAAAAAGTACGATATCCTTCGTCGCGAAACCGGATATTATTAACATCCGTTATTTGCATTTCCGCCCGCTTCGGGATATGTTTGCCGGGAGATATGAATGGCATTTTAGTCTATAACAGCTTTTAATTCAATCTGAATATGGATATACGACCCTTATGCGGCAGACTCGGTTTTGAGGTCTGCGATTTTGAACGCCGGAGAAGAATGTGGCGGACCGGCTTTCTCCTTCCCGGTGATTTCCGTCCGGTGCACGGAAGCATGTCACAAATCATAGAAGAGCAGCTGGTCATCCCCATAACGGCTGAAATTGAAAGAAGCACCCTTAAAAGGATCAGTTACCGGAAATGGTACAGAGAGGGGAATTTTCGCCTGACAACCGGCGGAAAGCCGTTCGCTCTTGTCGAGATGCCCAACCCGGGCACAGGACGTGTGTTCTTCAGGAAGCTCTCCCCAAATGGAAGCCCTTGTTCCATGAGCACTCCGCTGTATGATACGGACCAATTGTGTATCCTGCTGACGGAAACCGTACCCTGAGAACGGCATGTTCGGGCACATCCCTTACAAAAGGTGTACGCTTGCCGTACAATTTTGTAAAGCGGTGTACGCCTTTTGTGTTTACACTCTACGGCTGGGATTTTGTTTTATCTGACTGGTATTCATTCTGTTAACCGACAATATACCCCAAACGGTTATCTCCGGCATCATATTCGCCCCTGCATCTTCGCCGGAAGGCACCATTGTCAAACCAAGAAAATGAACAGCATGAGAACACTGACGACACACCGCCTGTTGGACTGCTTCCGGGAAGCGGTCCAGGAAAGAAACACCGTTTCGGAAAACATATTGTCATCCGCCTATGATGAGTTTCTTGATTACCTGTTACGACTTGCAAAGGATGAAATGCCCCTTCTTGAAAGACTCAGACACCTATACTATCTGGAGCTGGAACTGGATACCTGCCTGAACATGGCAAAGGAGATACCCGGAAAGTATCTGCATATCTGTCTGACGAAAGCTGCGGCTCTTGTCAAGACGGAAATCGGACTACTTCACTTTTCCGTGGAACATCCCGAATACTGCACAGTCTCTTCCCTTACGAAAGGTAAGGGACCGGATCTGCCCCCGCTTTACTGGAAGGGTTCCCTTGTCAATCTGATGGAACTGATCGCCTCACTGGATTATTCCGGATTGGTTACGGACGGTACAGGAAACCGACAGTCATTCGCTTCACTGGTGATGGCATTCGAGTCGTTCTTCCATGTCAACCTCCCCAAACCTTACGACCTGCGTGCGGATCTTGCCCGACGTAAGAAAAGCCTCTCGGTGCTGCTTCCAAAACTCCGGGAAACCTTTGAAAAGAATATCGTGAACTGCGGAATCGGGAAGTGAGCAGAGAGTAAAAATCCCCCTGTCACAAATAGTCATCTCCTGTCAGTTGTAGTCACTTCCCGATTTTAGGTTCGTATGAATATTATCACTTATTTTGCTGCCGAATAAATGAAACACTTAAAAGTATGGCAAAGATCAGTAATACGCGCAAGCCTGTGCAGGCTGACAAATCAGGCAAATGAAGAGGCGGACGGACTCCCAAGGAGGAATCCCAGCTTCATTCCTACTATTATGGTTTCCGCCTGGACGAATTCCAGAACATCGAGTTCGAAAGGCTTTTCGAGAACTCGGGAGCCAAAAACAAATCCCAGTTCATCCTTTCCGCCCTCTTTGACAAACCGATGAAAGTCGTAAAGATCGAC
>CWHH01000119.1_pt1 | contig 46165 bp, 42 predicted proteins | sample 660831 | NCBI WGS metagenome assembly CWHH01 (sample SAMEA3735738, study PRJEB9488) | human gut metagenome | biome: ENVO:mammalia-associated habitat; material: ENVO:feces | place: Malawi | collected 2009-02-27 | reverse complement strand
ATTCGTCCCAATTTTAATGGGACACTAGTGAATATTTTACTAAAATCTCCCACCCTAAAACAAGGATGCTAATTTTTACCATTCAATTGTTCTTTGTAAGAACCGTAATACGGCAGTATCAACTCTTTCTTTTCGCCTGCATATTGTTCAAAGAAAGCCCCGCCATGGTAAAAACAGGCATATCCTCCCGAGACGGTTCCAAAGGCAATAGCCTCCTTTATACAGATAGTTCCTGTCGATTTTTCTATTAGTTGGCAGGCTACAGAAGAAATTACTCCACCCGCAAAATTATCACCGCAGCCGGTTGTGTCACCGGCCAGCCCCGGTTGTTCCGACAGCTTTTCCCGAACCAGTTCGGATACAGGCATGGTACCTTCCGCCGGAACAAACAATGGGGAACCGGCATAATAATGTGTCGGTCTTGCCCCATGCGTCACGACCACAGCGCCTGCTCCTGCACTTTTAAAGAAGGAAAATGCCTGTTCAATACCCGGCTGCCCGCTCAACCGTAGCGCTTCCTCCATGTCCATAACCAGAAGGTCAATATACCGGTAAGTATCGACAGATTCCCCCATAGGCCACGGTTTATCGGCATTCTTCTTCTCGTTCAGCGAATCATATACAGTCGTCACAATTGTAAAGGCCCCATTTTCCTTCGACCGTTTAAGCAAGGCCAGTAAGGACTCATGAATATGAGGGACTAAGGCCGTAGCGCCAAATACCGTTATGTCGCTGTTAAAAAAATCATCATCCAAATCTTCAGGATAAAGGTCCCATGCAGAACCAATATTATTGATAAATACACGTTCGCCATTTCCATGGTCGTAAGCAGGGTCGGACAAGACATCGGTGAAAGGAGTATATTGTCCTGTTCTTTTATACTTACCTATTTTAAGCGGTGTCTGTCTCAAACCGTCATCAATAAAATCAGCCCCCTCATCATTACCCTTACTGCCATAAAAATACACCTCCGCAACAGTACCTGTCAACATCTGTGCCGCATGGATAAGTGCGACTATGCACGGTCCCCCTATATTCAAAGCCACAGGCGGCCTGTTTTCAGTCAACACTTTCCTTATCCCGAAATAATCCTCACCTGAAAACTTTTCAAGCTCATCTTTAAAAACCAGAATTCCAGGCAACAAACCGCCATCCCCTTTACTCGCTGATTTATAACGCAAGAAAGAAGAAGCGGAAAAATCGACAGGTTTATACAAATAATCCACTAGGGCACACCCGACACCCGATATCTTGAATTTTGTCTTACTCATTTTCTCACAAGATTATCATAGTCAGACACAAGCAGATGAAGCGGCTCCGCATCCTCATCAATTAGCGGGAAACGTCCTACACTTTCGTAAAAACGATTGTCCAGATTGTCATCGTTAACCATGCTTACCTCACCAACCAGCACGGTACCTTTACCCGGTTCGCCGTAGAAGCGATGATAGACTTTCTGCTCGATACAAATACTTTCACCGGGGGCAAGTATTGCTTTGCCACCGGCAGGAATTGTATGCTGCACCCCGTCAATTCTAAAAGTCACAGGAGAGTCCGACAGCCCGTCAGTCGGCGTAGAATTATAAAGCTCAATCACCAGGTTTCCACCGCCCCGGTTAATTATGTCCTCCATTTTTGACCAATGATAATGCATGGGGGTTTCCTGACATTCCTTAACTATCATTATCTTTTCAGCATAGGTCTTCTTGTCCACATCGGGCCTGCCATTTCTTAAAGTAAACAAGAACAACCCCCTCTTGTCAAAATCGCCGGAGCCAAAATCCGTAATGTCCCAACCAAGCATATTATCCATTATCTGGGAAACTTTCCCTTTGTTTTCCTTCCAATCGGACAAATGCCAATTAGCCCAGGCCGGCAAATAAAAACAATGTTTCTCCATAATGCCTCTGGCATATACCATAATCCGATTAATTTCACTGCGTTTCATACCTGACAAAATTTATGGCTTTAATAACGACCTGCACTCTCAAACAACCGGATATGGTCTGCCACCACTTCTTTTGAAGCCTCAACCATTTTATATTTCATCTCAATATAATTCGGACTGGATGCAGTTTTTAAATATTCCTGAATCTTTGCTGTTATACCCATCTGTATGGCCGTAGCAACATTGATCTTACTTATACCGTTATGGATGCAGGCTTTAAAATCACTGACACTGGTTCCGCTTCCCCCGTGCAGGACAAGCGGGATATTGTTTTTTTCTTTTATCTCCTTTACCCGCAGCGTATTCAACTGGGGAGTATGAATATATTTCCCATGCAAATTGCCGATTGCAACAGCCAGCGCGTCAACACGGGTCTGCTCTATAAAAAAGGCGGACTCCTCAACATCTGTAAAAACATCGGCGGACATTTCGCTACAGCCTGTTTCACCAATACCTTCTCCCGTATCTCCAACCTTTCCCAATTCTGCCTCAACACAAACGCCAAACGCATTTGCCATTTTAACGACTTCCCGGGTGGCTGCCACATTTTCCAATAAAGGAAGGGAAGAGCTGTCAATCATGACTGAATTGAAGCCCAACTTGATAGCCTTCGCGCAAGTGTAAAAACTCTGCCCGTGATCCAAATGTACAGACACGGGAACCGCAGCATTACGCGCCGCTTCCAAAAACACGGGCGCCATTAATTCAATCGGCGCATACGGGAACTGCACTTCTGCCAATTGCAAAATAATAGGGGACTTCAGCTCTTCCGCCGCCTGAATGGCTCCCAACACATTTTCTATGCCCAAGCAATTAAATGCCCCAACGGCATACTTATTTTTATACGCGTCGGATAAAATCTCTTTAAATGATACTAACATAATTTTTTTTTAAATGATGAATACTTCGTTTTTTTAACGCAATACCGATTTAGCATATAATGAAAATTAATTTATACACAGTCTTGTTTTTAAAATCCGCTGATGACGCATTGTTTCCCCAGTCGGGCTTTTTATCTTTTCCATCAAAATGTCAACGGCTTGTTCCGCAATCTCTTGAACAGGCTGTTCTATATAATTTATAGGAACGTTCATTATTGAAAAAAGATCCACCCTGTCAAAACAAAACAATTGCATGTCCTCAGGTATCCTGATACCTTCCTGGCTGATATATTTCAGCCCGATCGTAAAGACACGTCTGGAACAGAAAAAAATGGCATCAACTTTTTCCTTGCAGTTTTTCAAGTCAAGAATCGCCTGCCTTATATCTTCTTCCTGATTCGCAAAGTCAATATCCTTTATTATATCATTATCCAATAAGCCATGGCGCTTCAAAGTATCGACACAACCCTGTTTCCGTTCAATCAATGTATTTTGAAAGCCGTAGCAAACAACGGCGATTCTTCTACATCCCTTTTTTATCAACTTTTCTGTGGCATCAACAGAGGATTCGTAATTATTGACAATAACATAACTAAAGGCAAGATCTGGATAATAACGGTCAACCTGCACCAATGGAACATTCCGGTCCGCAATTCTTTTCGCTGTATCTTCACCACCATCAACAGGAACAAGGAGTATGCCGTCCGTCTGTCTGTTCAACAGGGTAGCGACCGCTTCATTAAAATCATCCAAATTCTCATTAGAGTTTGCTACAATGACACAATAGCCATATTTCCTGGCCTGTTTCTGTATGTAGTATGTCAAATAACCGAAAAACTCGTTTGAAATATCGGTAACGACCACTCCTATGGATCTCGTTTTACCCGTACTCAGGCTTCTTGCTATTTCATTAGGCTGGTAACGCATCTCGGCGGCAGCCTCCAGAACTTTCTTACAGGTAGCTTCACAAATACGTCCCTCTTTTGCCTTTCCATTCAGGATCAGGGAAACCGTACTCTTGGACAATCCTAACCGATCCGCTATGTCTTGAATCAGAACCTTTACCATAACTATACTATTATTGTCACATACCACAAAAGAACAACACCCCGACAGCAAACCAAATCAATGTCTTTTTTCCAAAGAAAAAGAATAAGGGGCATCGGCCTTGTTTATGCCTCTTTCTTTATTCGGCCTGTCAGACATTCTGTAGTCCATATTCATGCCCTTATTAAAATCCTCATGTTCAATATAGTTCCGCCCATATATTTCCCCGTCCACTCTCAACTCATCAATATAACATGTGGTGAAATCATTGCCTGGGGCATTTATTACGATATCATTGCCATTTTCCAAATGGACAACAGCATGACATACGAGCGGAGGGCCTAAAACGTACTGGTTTGAGCCCGGACATACCGGATAAAAGCCCAATGCGGAAAACACATACCATGCTGAAGTCTGACCATTGTCCTCATCGCCACAATAGCCGTCGGGAGTCGGGGAATAAAACCGGTCCATGACCTGGCGGAGCCTCATCTGGGCCTTCCAAGGTACGCCCGCATAATTATAAAAAAATAAATCAACCTGCATTTCACGAATTTCATGAATGACAGCCCCATAATAACTTTCATCAAAAACCGGCGGAACCACAAATACCGAATCCAACATGGCAACGAATTGCCCGTCTCCTCCCATCAGATCAATCAAACCCTGGGGATCATGAAAGACCGACCAGGTATAATGCCATGCATTCCCTTCAGTAAATGCATCCCCCCACTTGAAAGGGGAGAAGGGAATCGTAAAACTTCCGTCTTTGTTACGCCCGCGCATCAGAAGGCTCTGGCTGTCAAACAGATTCTTGTAGTTCATAGCCCGACTTGCATACAATTCTACTTCCTCCTCCGGCCTTTTCAATTCCTTGGCCAGCCTGTAAATACACCAGTCGTCGTATGCATATTCCAACGTACGCGCCGCATTTTCACGAACACCCACATCATAAGGGACATAACCCAGGCTGTTATAAAACCGGCATCCCCACCGCCCTGTCGATTTTACTGAAGGATGCTCATTATTGGCTGTTGCTATCAGGCCTTCATACAAGGTTTCCACATCATCGACCTTTATCCCTTTTAAATATGCGTCAACAATAACCGAGGCTGAATTATTGCCCACCATACATTCCCGATGCCCCGAGCTGGCCCATTCCGGATAGAAGCCGCTTTCCTTATACACATTTAACAAGCCTTCCTGAATCTGCTTATTGACAGACGGGTATACCAAATTCAGCAAAGGAAAGAGGGAACGGAAGGTATCCCAAAATCCCGAGTCCGTATATAAATACCCCGGCAGAACTTTTCCATTATACGGGCTGTAGTGATAGGGTTCCCCCTTTTCATTCAATTCGAAAAATTTGCGTGGAAACAACGTGGAACGATAAAGACAAGTATAAAACATCTTCAATTCGTCATCGCTTCTTCCTTTAATTTCAATCCGTCCCAAAACATCATTCCATTTTGCTTTGGTTTCAGCACATACCTGCTGAAAATTCTTGCCGCCTACTTCGTGTAAATTCAGAAATGCCTGCTCAAGACTGATAAACGACGAGGAAACCTTGACCTGCACCTGTTCCCCTTTGGCGGTAGCAAATCCAATGACAATTCCGACATGATCATCATCCTTTTGCTCCAAAGAATCGCTGTATAAGCCATTACGCACTGTCCTGACAGACTGAATCCTCTTATCGAACTCTATCACAAACCAATTCTTAAAATTTTCCGGCACTCCGCCTGCATTACGCGTAGAGTAACCAACAATCCTATTCCCCTCAGGCTCATATTTCACATAAGAGCCATGATCATAAGCATCTACAATAATATACGAGTTCGCGCTTTCAGGATAAGTCAGACGGAATACGGCCGAACGATCGGTTGGGGTTATTTCCGTGAGGATATCATAGTCGGCAAGATAGACACTGTAATAATAAGGTTTTGCCACCTCTGCCTTATGCCCAAACCAGCTGGCCCTTTTATCCTCGTCAAAATCACAGTCCCCGACAACAGGCATGATTGAGAACTGCCCGTAATCATTTATCCATGGAGAAGGCTGGTGCGTCTGTTTGAATCCCCTGATCTTAGTTTCCGTATAGGTATATATCCATCCATCTCCCATTTTTCCTGTCTGGGGAGTCCAGAAATTCATTCCCCAAGGAGAGGCTATTACCGGATATGTATTTCCCGTAGAAAATGCATGTACAGATTGGGTTCCCGCCAAAGGATTCACATAATCAACCCAATCACCCGCAACACTGCGGGATGTAAAAAACAGGAGCAATAAAAATGGCACTTTCCTACTTAAAATTCGACTTGTAAATCTGGCATTTCCCATAGCATATATTATTTATTTTTGCAAAACCGCTTTAGCAATGCCCAAAAGTATTTATTTATTCCGAATAGGCAATAACTGTTTAACAAAGAAAAGGAATTATTGACTTTTGTTAGATATTCAAATGACTACTGTAACTACTCAGCTATCTTAAATTATTGAAAACCAACATGTTAAAACAGAATCAATTGCTGCTGTGTCTATAAGTCTCCATTTCGATTTGTCATATTGATAGTTCTTTTTGGATGTTAATTCATTTATTAGTTTATTTTCGTGACCATTTGCTTTAGAATACAGCGAAAATCAGAGTTTAGATAGGTGAGTAGTTACTGGCTACTTAGCCCGCCACGTTGTCCGCATCGAGCGAAACAATAAATGGAATGTGCACTTCAGCATCTGCCTGCCTTGTAAAGACAGAATATCCAATCGTCATACATACAAATCAAGAAAAGACCGTCAGTTTTAAAATGGTTTTAAAAGCATTTTAAAAGCCATTTAAAACGCCGCTTTGTCTGACCGCATGGATTTTGCGCCTCACCCTGCGCAGGTCGCCACCGCTGTCTCCGATGATCCCCTCTATCGTTTCCGGGTCGGCCATCCCGTTGGCCGTACACACGGCGGCAATGTCCTCCCCGTTCACCGTCTGCAACGGGATGAACCGGCTCCCGATACGGCTGTAGAGCTCCCGGTAGCCCCTGCGGTTCGTCCTCACACCCTGCCGGATGCGCTTTTCGAGGTAGTTCGTCGCGCACAGCACGATACCGGCACGACCCTCCAGCCGGTTCTGCAGGCCGACAAGCAGGCACAGCGAGCGCTCCGACAGCTTGTCGGCCTCGTCGAGCACCACCAGCGGGTCCTCCTTGCGCCCGAGCGTTCGGACGATGCCGTCCGCCATGTCGGCCACCGTGCCGACCTGACGTTTCACGCCCATGGACCGCAGAAGCTCCCGCATGAAGCGGCGGCAGCTCCAGCATTCGGAACACAGGAGGGGGTACACGTTGCGGTTGCCTGCGGTATACCTTGTGCCTGTTGCACAACTCAATCATCGTATCAATTATCTCAAAATCTTTGTTTATTTCCGTGATAATTAGTATATTGTAGTCAAAAGTAGGAAACGTTATGCAAGGTTGTAAACCATTTGAAGAAAAACTGTTTTACACATTCAGTTTATCCGATCGTATACCGGAAAACAATTTTTATCGCCGTTTGAAAAGTATTCTTGATTTGTCTTTTATCCGTAAATATACAACATGTTATTATGGGAAAGAAGGTCAGTCAAGCATTGATCCGGTCGTCTTTTTCAAACTAATGCTTATCGGCTATATGGAAAACATAGCTTCCGACCGTAAAATAGTGGAACAAGCCAGTATGCGGCTGGACATGCTTTATTTCCTGAATTATGATATTGATGAGTCTTTACCTTGGCATAGCACGCTATCACGTACTCGTAAACTATATGGGGAAGAGCTTTTTTTAAAAGTATTTAATCATATACTGGAATTATGTGTACATGCAGGACTGGTTGACGGTAGGATTCAAGCTGTTGACAGCGCTTTTATAAAAGCCAAATAGTTTGCGGAATGTAAAATTGGCTGGTCAGAAGTATTATAAACGCTTGAATGACGCAGAAGAACAAGAAGAAGCAGAAGATGCTCAATCCGGTGATTATCCTCCTCCATCCTGTGATCCAAGAAGGCAGAGTAATAATATTCACGTCAGCCGTACGGATCCCGACGCGAAGCTGTCTACTAAACATGGACGACCGATAGCTTTAAATTATCTAGCTCAAATTAGCGTGGATGTATCCTCTCATATCATATGTGGCGCACTCGGCTTATATGCCAACATAAAGGACTGCCGATGCATGCCATATATATTGGGGCAAACTATTGAAAATCTCTCACGTAATGATATAGAAATAAAAGAGGTATTAGCTGATACAAATTACTCGAGTGGAGAAGCTCTCAAATATCTGGAAGATAATGGTATTATTGGATATATTCCCTGCACAAGCAATTATAAACCAACCAGAGAAGGATTCCTCTACGATGCCGAAAACGATTACTATTTATGTAAAATGAATAAGAAAATAACATTCAGATACATACACAAAGCCGGTAATAGCCAGAAGGAAGCACGAATATACAGAAGTTCGGTTGAAGATTGTAAAGGATGCCCATTGCGAAGTCAATGTATTAAAAGCAAGAAACAGAACGCTAAAGAATTATCGACTACCGTGGATCGGCCATACTATGATCGCTCATACCAAAGAGTACATAGTAGTATTGGACGAATAAAGAAGAAAATGCGTTCCAGCACAGTAGAACCCGTATTGGGAACGTTGCTTGATTACAGAGCCATGAGAAGAGTGCGAACAAGAGGAGTTAAATTAGCCAACAAGCATGTGGTGCTGGCAGCAATGGCATATAACCTGAAGAAACTGATGAAACATAAGTACTATAAATCTGTGGGAGAGGTTGCAATAGCGACCCACAACCACTTACAGAACCATAGTATTTGTTTGGCGAGAGAGAAATTATGTATGTCTTTTCAATATATTGTTTCAGTAGTTCATAAAAATCATAATTTAGACATATACACCCATTAGAGTATAACTAAAAAATAAAGTTGTGCAACAGGCACACCTTCTGACAGCCTCGCTCTTGCCGCAACCGGCATCGCCGGTAACGGCCAGCATGAGGGCGTTCTCCTGCGCGTCGCGCAGAAGGCTGTGCATGCGTCTGTAAACGCGGGTCTCCACAATAGCCCATGCGTGTCGTGCATGCACGCTTCGGACCTGTCCTTTTCCGTTTCCGGTTGTTTTTGTTGCTTTTGTTCCCATTTTTCAATATCGTATTCTTTCAGGGTTGTCAGTACAGGTTGAAAATATTCTCCTCGTCCTCCTCCGGCGGCGCGGAACGGCTGGTCCGTTTGTGCGCCTTGTTACGTCCCAGGCTGTCACACAGCAGCAGGCGGGTGGCCACGTCGAGCTGCGGGTGGTCACCAAAGAGCTGCTCCACCTTTTCGTAGGCGTGGGAGAGGCGCGTGCCGATGTCGCGTTCGAGCTCTTCGTTGAACCTGTTGATGCGGGCCAGCTCCCCGGCATCGCCCTCCTTACGGTCGGCCAGCGCCATAGGCTGCACGTACTTCCTCTCGAGCATGAAGCGCAGCGTGCCGTCGTCGTTTACCGCCAGCACCCGGTCGAGGTTGTCCGGATCATACTTCACCGACCAGCGGACATGGGCGTATTCACGGAACCTCGGGTCGAAGCAGTCGTAAACCCGCCTCTCCCCCAGGAGCGTCGGACGAAGGCCCGCGCCCTCGAGCGCGTTGCGTAAGCCCGTCTCCTCGCCGAACGTGAGCAGGTACTGCTCCTCGGAAAGGATCATCCGCCTTTCCTTGGGCAGCCTCTCGAACAGGGCGACGTATTCGTCGTGCTTCTCGGCGCGTTCCCGCTCGATGAAGGAGGCCAGCTGCCGACGGCACTCCTCCTCGGTAGGGAAGTCGTGGCGGTGCTTGTTCAGGAACTCGCTGTTCGGCTGCAGGTCGCGGTTCGACGTGATGCCGAAACCGCCCCAGTTGATGCAGCCCTGGCAGTATTTCTTGTTGAAGTAGTTGAAGAACGGCTCGATTACCTTCGACTTCGCGTTGCGGACACGGGCCGGGGTGTAGATCTTGCTCATCACCTGGTAGACCGGGACAAGGCTGCCGCGCCCGTAGTGGTCGCTCTGCAGCTGGGTCGGATAATACCGGTACCCGAAGAGGGAGTTGGTATGGTTTGACGCGTCGCGCAGGGCGGCCTTGATAAGGGAGGGCGTTTCCCTTTCGCCGATGGCGTACCCTATCGGGTAGTCGACGCAGGGGTCCAGGACGATGACGACCGTAAGGCGGTTCGTGTAGGTGGCGACCCTGTGTCCGTTCACTTCCTTCGTCTTCTGGTACAGCAGCTCGGAGACCCAGCCGTCCAGCGTCCAGTACAGCAGTGGGGCGGTGGGACGGGAGCGTTTCACTTGCATGGTGCGCTGGTTGCGGAACCGCGTGCCGCCCAGCCGTCCGGCGGAGGTCACGAGGTCCCGGTTCCTGCGCCATATCCCCACCGCGGAGGCGGTGAGCGTTTTCCACCCCAGCCCCCGGGCGACCGTGTTGTAGAGGGCCGCTATCTGCGCGTTGTCGAGGTTGCGGGCATCGGCGAGCAGCCGGACAAGGAGGCTCTCCTTCTCGTCGTCGTCGACCTTGGCGGCGTTGCGGGTCCCGTACATGCCCGTGACGAACACCGCGTAACCTTCCCGGAGATACGCCTCGTATTTCTCCTGCAGCCGTCGGGGGTGTTCCGGGAGGCTGTGGGGGAAACGGGCAGAGACAAAGGGCAGCGCGTCGGCGGCCATGCGCCAGAAGTCGCGGGCGCAGGGGGTATGCCGGTGGCCATGCGGACGTTCCAGCGCCGCGCGGAAGGCGTTCAGGATGGCGGCGTTGTTCGCGTATTCCTCCTGCTTCGCGGCGGGAAGGTGTCTCCCGTCGGAGAACCGGTAACGCTGGTAGAAGTCCAGGGCCGCGCCGTCGGGTTCGAGCGTGTCCGTGAACGGCCTGCTTTCCACCTGCGCCTTCAGGTCCGGGTAACGGCGGTAGACCTTCGTAAGGTATCTGGCGGGGAGGCTGTCGAGGGCGAACAGTGCGGGCGTGTCGGGGCAGGCACGGCGCACCTGAAGCACCCTGCCGCGGTGTCGGAGTACCTTCAGGTTATACTCCGACATGATACCGGGTATCAGTTCCGGGTGGCTGATGCAAAGAGTATTGTTGAAGTATTCCATAGCTATAGTGTTTTTATGACGTTTATCCGTTGTAATTTTACCTTATTGACCGATGTGCGGGTCGCACGGCAAAGGTGCTACTCATTTGCGGGAAATCCAAGTGAAGAGAGCTTTATTTTTCAGCTTCCCGCAATTTAATAGTCTGACAATAAGTGGACTACGGGTGAATACCGAGGGTGGCGGCAGAAATGCCGTCTGTCATGGTTAATATTATTGACAGGCATCAGACAGATTGCCGTCCGGGGCGTTGAAAAGGGGTGCTCCGGTGGGCGGGTCAGTGTGGGACGGTCGGTAGTCGGCAGGAGGGGGGTGAGGGCTTAAGACGCGCCGGAGGGTGTAACCCCATCCGTAACCCCATGTGTAACCCCAATCCCCCTTTTTAACACTTTGCCCTGAAATTGGAATGTGCCAAAAGTGTAACCCCATTCCTGAATACGGTGCTGGAAACAAGGGGAAAACGGTTCCATTCCTTTTACAGGATACACGCCTGTCAATCCTGCAAGGCGCAGGAACTCGCATGGTTGAAAAAGTACCATGGGGTGTTTCCGGCAAATGCCCCCGAAACGCCCTGTACGAGCCGGAAAGAGGCCTTTTTTAATGCATGTAGGGGGAATTGCCAAACAGGGGGAAAACTGCCGGAAAATTAAAGCAAAATTAAACTGAAATTAAACTTACACCGGGTTTTTTGCCCTAAAAATACCCCGAAAATTAAACTGAAATTAAAGCAAATTAAACTTTTGCACAATCTAATTTCTTCACAGCACTAACCGACTTTGAGGTATATAATGCGGATTATCAAAGAGTTATATACAAAAACGCGATTCGCGTTGTTGCACATTCTAATTTTGCGCCCCTACTTGTATTCCGGCTTACACTCGAAAGATGTGAAAGGATGGACTCTCAGCCAGCCCTTTTCCTGCGCGATGTACATCAGCCATTTTAGGGTATTGACACGGCCGAAAGCCGTAGCGTTTGCCAAGCCGCATGTGCCGATCATCCATGTGTAATAATCTTCGATAAACGATTTTTCAAGTTCGTCTATGACAATATCTTCTATATTCTTCATGCTCTTCATGAACAACAACAAACTTTTGTAATCGGCAACCAGTCCGCGATAGGTACTTTCCGCCTTTCCTTTACCTATCTTTTCCTTGTAGGATTCAAGCTGTTCTCTGAACAGTCCCATCAGGGTGTGATAATCATCCCCGAAACCGACATAGCGGTTATAGACTTTCTTAGCGGTAACAAAGCTATCATGGTCGCAAATGTACTGATAGTGTTTGGTAATCTGGGCCTTGATATTATCAAGCTCCTGATTGAGAGTACGGGCTTCTTCGGATTTACCTTTTGCCCGGTTGGCTTTGACGTCCCACAAAGGAAGGGATACTTCTTTTTTACAGCTGAAACCTGTCTGGGTTCCATTGATGGTGATACGGCCCATAATCGGTGCCTTACCGTTTTTCACTGACTGGTTTTTGGTGTAGAATAACACCTTGAATGTACTTCTCATAACTCAACTTTTTTTAGTTACAAATTTAATTGTTGTTGAGTTATTTGATATTATGCAAAAGTAGGCAACAGACTGAAGATTAAACCATTAAACCGTATCTTGGTGCTATTTGGGGTGAGTTACGATTTGGTAACGTAACTCACCTCCAAATGTGCTTTCCTTTGCTTCTTTTTCCGACCTCGCTAAAAAATATGTTTTATAACTATTTGATTTTTAGCGTGGTTGCGTTATCTTTGCGCATCTTTTGAAAATACTTTGTTTCGCAATTTAAATCTGACTATTTCTTCATTACCTCATAAAAGAAATCTGCCATTTCGCTATAAGTATGTTCACGTCCCTCCTTTGATTTAGATAATATAGATTTCTCTGAATTTTCAATTGCTTTATCAAGATCTCCTCCATTAGCAAGCAAGAAATTATGTAAGCCTTTGCATTTTCTGCTCAAAAAGTCCTCGGTCTTTTCATAACTACAAATTCGCTCCAATTCTTTCGCCAATTCATTTGAGTTATTGAATTGTTGAGTCGTATATTTGAAATGATATAAGAACCATATTTCCAAACAGCGCTCGTTCTCAAAAAAACGTATTAGACTTTCTGTTCCTTGCCGCTTCTTGATGATCGTTTTTTGATGATATTTTGTTTTTAGTCTTAAATAGTTCTCTCGATTACGCCCTTCTTTCTTATTATCCATATCAATTAGACAGAATATCATATTATATCCGTCATCGATGCATTGTTCTATTCGACGTTCCAATTCAGCCATGCTAGTGGCATGGTTTGGAACAACTGGTTTCACTTGTGCATGAATAACACCTTCTAATGACTTCAAATAATACTTTTCAGTCGGCCCTTCACCAATAACAGCTATTGTTGTTTTTGTTTTCCGCGTTTTCATATCACTTCCTTAAAAAATGGAACCTAATTCCGGTTTTGCACCAAGTTTTCCTGTTCTATATGCCTTATAAAGAGATAGATTTTTGTGCAATCCAAATTCAGAAGCACAATAAAGTTCAGTAGAGGCATCTTCCTTTGATTTCTCAGTAAACCAAACCATATCTCGACGTATAAATTCTTCATCCAATAACTGCTGGTCTTGTGTCGTGAACAGTATTTGCGAATTGGCTGTATTCATCATAAAAGTCGTCAGAAAATGGAGCAAAAGATCATAATGCAAATTACTTTCTATTTCATCAAAACTATATATATGATCTTCACGTAACATATTGAACATACATTCCTGTAGCTGAAAATAGCGTAATGTCCCCAATGATTGGTCAATAGAAGATAAAGTAAAATCAGATCCGTCTATGGTGTGATGAGTAAAAAACACATCTTTGCCACTTTGCATTCTTGCTTCATTGTCAATACTTATATTAGAAATATTAAAATCAGCCTTTCGCATAGCAGATATAAAATAATCTTTCTTCTCTTTATTATCAATCAACTGCTGGGCAATATCCAAAAGACTATTTCCCTTCATGCCATGCACATACCGAACAATCCAGTTATAGGTATCACGGAATATCTTTGCATCTTCATTTAAAGATACTTTTGCGAAAGTAGACAGTACAGTATGGTTATTCAAAGTATTGTCTACAATTGTTTTCTTACTTTTCAAATGCAAACCGACTGTACGACCAAATTCAATATCCGGTACTACATCTTCATGGACAAACTTCCGACTATAAAATAAAGATAATACTCCATTAGGAGCATATTCCATTTTCTCAGAAATGATATAGCGGTTATTATACTCCACTGAATAGTCGTATCGTACTTGTCCTATATAAAAGGATACGGACAATCGGGTATTTTTATCTTTATCCAAAGCAAACGGGTAAAAAGGTATGGCCTGCAGCTTATTAGTATAGGGAAACATCAACACTCTCCATATTGTTTCATAAGCATAGAGAATATTACTTTTTCCAGAAGCATTAGCTCCATAAAGTATAAGCATACGATTTAACCGCATCCCTGGTTTGATTTCGACAGTCAATAACTCATGAGAGGTCTTGTCTTTGGTAGCCTCGAAAGATAACACCTGCTCTTTTCGTATTGACATGAAATTTTCTATACTAAGTTCTCTAATCATACATTCATCCTTTTATTTCGTAACTTTCCTACAAAAATAACAAATCATCTGCACAAAAGATACTTTTCTTGTTATTATTTCACTTTTTTATCTTTTGGAGTAATTTCTTATCATCACCAGTTGATTAATTCCATTCTTTATGAAAAGAGCTGACTTTTTGTGACAATAAGTGACACTATAACCTAAATCATACAAATACGCCCTATCTTGCACCAAAATTATGGTGTAACTTAAAATAATATCATTATTATGGAAGTCATTTACATTGAAACCAAGTTGTTTGAAAAGATGATGAATCAATTCAACGCTTTTACAAAACAAGTAGATTCGCTTTGTCAAAAAGTCAATGTCAAAAATCTTAGTGCATGAATGGATAGCCAAGATGTATGTTTGAGATTGAATATTTCTCCCCGGACATTACAAACCCTAAGAGATAACGGTAAATTACCTTATTCACAAATTCAGCACAAGATTTTCTATAAACCGGAGGATGTAGAGGCATTATTGACTTTTGTCGGGCTTCAACGGAAAGAGAAAATTTTAAAATCAAAAATATAAATCAATAGGTCATGGAAGGAATTATAATGAAAGACAACAAACAGGTTGTTGCTTTTTTCAAGGCATTGGACAGTATGCTTGTGAAAATGAACAAGATCGTAGATAATAGCCGTCCTCCATTGAATGGAGAGCGATATATTACAGATAAAGAGTTAGCCCAATGATTAAAAATTAGCAGAAGAACTTTGCAGGAGTATCGCAACAACGGAACGCTTCCTTATTATCAGTTAGGTGGAAAGATCTTGTATAAAGAATCAGATGTGGAAAAGTTATTGGAAGATAATTATCATAAGGCTTTTCAAGAGTAGATTCTCTATCCAGTCTGAAATATTATCAAAGGTGTTCTGTATAATATTCATCTGATTATAAGAGTGCTACATTCAATTAATGGCTCATAAATTAGCATATCAAATAGAAATTTCGTAACTTTGTAACATGATAGAAGGATGAATACCACTGTAAAATGCAGCAGGTAATACAGGGTGAAATCGGAGGACTTCACAAACCCGATATCTTAGAAAGTTTGATAATCAAATGGTTACAGAAGCATAATATAAAGTGTTCGGGCCCCAGGCGGATCACAAAAACAAAATTAATCCCTTGATAATCAGTCGTTATCAAGGGATTTTTCTTTTAAGATTCTTCACATATACTTACTCAACAAGCATAGAACGACACGGCAGTTCGATTACAAAAGTAGTACCGATCCCCAGTTGGGAATCAACTAATACCCGCCCGTTCATCTTCTCAACGATTAGTTTGCAGATAGATAAACCCAAACCGGCCCCTTGAGCAAAGGAATCCAACTTCTCAAACCTTTCGAATATCTTTTCAAGCATATTCTGCGGGATGCCCCGACCGGTATCTTTAACACCGATTCTGACAGATTGGTGGTCTACCTCATAGAAGACTTCCACATGTCCGGTGGTAGTGTTCTTTAAGGCATTCGAAAGAAAATTACTCAAGATCTGTTTGATACGCAGGCTATCCAGTTCTACCAGAGAATCATGTGCCGGATAGTTAGTCAGAAGTTCAACGCCGGATGGTACTTGATGAGCATACTCCGCTACACTCTCGTCAAGAAGCTCGGTAAGATTAACCCAGTCCGGACGCAATTCCAGATAACCGGATTCTATTTTAGAAAGATCAATTACATCATTAATCAGATTTAATAATAGTTTGTTGTTATGTCCAATCAGAGAATTATATAGTTCCTTTTCCGCTGCATTTTCCGTACTAGTCAACAGGCTTGAAAAGCCGACAATAGCATTTAAAGGAGTACGGATTTCGTGACTCATATTAGCCAGGAAAGCAGACTTTAACCGATCGGATGCTTCAGCTTTATCACGTGCCTTGACAAGCATTTCTTCTGTCCTTTTCAGTTCTGTGATATCATAATTGATGCTGATAATTTCGATAATCCGGTCTTGCGGGGCATATTTCTTTACTAACAGATTGACATGCGTCCATGTGTATGTGCCATCCTCCCTAAGGACACGCATCTCTTTGCTAAGTTTGGTAGTAAGCCCCTTTCGTGCGTCGTCCAAAAACCGAATCAACAAGGCACGGTCATCGGGGTGGAAATGCTGGTATGTGCCAAAGATGTCGGACAACGGAGTTTCATCCGCTTCACCCACATTTCTGTACCAGCTTTTTTGGGCATAGCCGTGTCCACTCAAAACATTGAAGTGGGCATAACCGACCTTGGCATAATCACCGACCAGTTCAAAAAACTCCTCAAACTCCTGAATCTTATTATAGGCTACCGTTGTTTCTGTCTTATCCGCATTAATCAACAGATAGTTTATCGGTTGGTGTTCGCTATCATATAATGTAGTCACTTTAGTCACTAAATCAATTGTGCCCTGTTTCTGGGTATTCTGATAATACGAACCAACCTTCGAGAAGTCATAACGGAAAGTAAAGTCGGCATCTTCATTTTTCTTCAGCCGTTCTTTCATTTCTTTCGGAAAAATAGGGTTCTCAAAAATATTGATACCCAATACATCTTCCTTCTTCTCTATATGAAACATCTCCAATTCCTTATCGTTCAAATCCACCAATACCCCATCCATATCGTATAATTCGATACCAATAGGCAAATACTTGAAAATGTTAGATAAGAGACGCTCACTGTATTGCAAAGCTTGATAAGCAGATGCCATATCAGGACCATCTTGCACTTCGGATATACCATAAATGATTTCGTTTCCGTTTTCATCCGTTTCTTGAAAACATACCTTGCTACGTACCCAAACAGGTCCTTTCACCGTATCAAGTAAATATACCGCTTCCGGTCTTTGATGCACGCCAAAAGAATGGACAGTCGTAGGACGTTGCTCCTCCTTCAGAATACGTTTATTGAAATCTTCAAAACTAATAATTCCGGTCTGATCCAGACCTAATAACTCTACTATAAAGTCAGAACATTCATAATTCGCAGTTGATAAATTGGCTTTCCACCATCCCATATTAGCGTTAGCCATCAACTGCGAGAAAAAGGTAAAATCTTGTAGTCTATTCATAACGCTATTTATCATTTTATTATTTTTCGGGCGCAAAAATACGGATTACCCATAAACCAGACTTTCAGAAAGTTATATTTTTAGCATATTATAAGAAGTTTATTCGTCGTTAAACTAAAAAAATTCCGGTTGAAACTTTCTCATAAAGAGATTGTTCCAACCGGAAATTCTGCATTTATTGTGTTTCCATTTTACTTTTTCAGGGACTGATAAACAGCTTTTGCCATCACTTTGGCACCTGCTTCATTCGGATGAATCTTATCCGGGAATAGTTCGGGCATTCCGTCCATTGCCGTATGAAGATCGATGACGGACAGGTTGTTTTTCTTAGCAACTTTCTTTATCATCGGAATAATTTCTTTAGAGATTATATCGTCATTGATATTATCTCCGGTCTGATAGGCTTTGGAAGGATAACAAAGATAAATTTTCGGTTGGGAAGGCAATGCTTTGAAAGCATCAACCATTGTTTGAAGATCTTTCGTGAAGTCGGCTTTATACTTCCAGTTGAACGATTTACTGTCATTCGTACCCAGTTTGATGACAACGATATTGGGATTGAAAGCCAGCGCATCCTGATAAGCCTTTTCGTTCATATAAGGATTATCGCCCTTATTCAACAGAGTGCGGGCACTTACTCCAAAATTCTTTACCCAATAAGCCTCTCCCAGCATACGACTTAACACAGCAGGATAGCTATCACGATCGCGATTCTTGATACGTGCTCCATACGTTATACTATTGCCGATACAAGCTACACGGATGGCATCTTTGTGAGGCACTTTAAAACTACGAAGCCAGGATGTCAGCTCATTCAGCATTTCACTCTTGTAGAGGAAACCCTCGCGAATTCCCCATCCATGTCCACCGGAAGGATAAATATGAAGTACCGAAGGCACATTATTCTTGTTTAGAGCCAAATAATAATTAACCCCGTTAGCGGGCGGAACGGTCTTATCGTCGTCGCTATATACAATGAAAGCACGTGGCGTATCTTTCGTTACTTGCTTTTCATTGGAATATTCCGTTTCCAATTCAGCAGAAGCATTTTTTCCCAAAAGATTGTCGTGAGACCCCATGTGGGTATATGATTTATCCATCGTAATCACAGGATAGAACAGAATCTGGAAATTCGGACGAAGTTCGGGTTTGGCGTGAGTGGCAATGGTAGATGCCAGATGTCCACCGGCAGATGAGCCCATGATGCCTATATCATTCGGGTTCAGATTCCAAACATCAGCACTGTCACGCACAACTTTCATTGCCGCTTCAGCATCTGAAATGGGCAATGTACGATCCCCCTTCGGCATACGGTATTTCAGCACAATCAATGCAATACCTTGTTTATTGAAATAGGGTGCCCAGTCGCAACCTTCATGTTCGAAAGCCAAATGCGAATATCCGCCACCCGGACAAGCAACCACAGCACGCCCCGTTGCCAATTCCGGCGCAGGAAGGAATACGCGAAGTGAAGGTTGTTCGATATCAAAAGGCTTCGGAGCATTCTGTGCTACCACCCGTGAACCTGCTAGCAAGAGAAGCAACAGGAGAAAAATAGTAGAAAATTTCTGTTTCATAGTATCTATGTACTTTGATTAATGAATAATTAGATGTGCGAAGATAGTAATTTTACGTATCTTTGCACCCCATTTCGATTAGAAAAATTATATGCAAGGAATAAAGAATCTGACACAAGGTCCTATCAATCGTCAACTGTTTAATCTGGCAATGCCGATCATGGCAACGTCGTTTATTCAAATGGCATATAGTCTCACAGACATGGCATGGGTAGGACGGTTGGGAAGTGAAGCCGTAGCCGCTATCGGTTCTGTCGGAATCCTGACGTGGATGTCCGGTTCTATCTCCTTATTAAATAAGGTAGGATCTGAAGTGAGTGTCGGACAATCCATCGGTGCGCAAAGCCAGGAAGATGCCCGCAGCTTCGCGTCTCATAATATTACGATTGCTTTGATTATTTCCATTTGCTGGGGCGGACTCCTTTTTATATTTGCAGAACCTATCATACGTATTTATGAACTTGAGGAACATATCACAGCCAATGCCATTCAATATCTGCGGATTGTTTCTACCGGATTACCTTTCGTTTTCCTTTCCGCTGCCTTCACCGGAATTTATAATGCAGCAGGACGCAGCAAAGTCCCGTTCTTTATCAGTGGCACAGGGTTGATATTGAATATCGTTCTGGACCCACTCTTTATATTCGGTTTCGGACTGGGAACAAACGGTGCGGCGTACGCCACCTGGATTGCAGAAGCAAGTGTTTTCCTGATTTTCGTCTATCAGTTGCGTTGCAGGGATGCGCTGCTGGGCGGTTTCCCTTTCTTCACCCGGCTAAAGAAAAAGTACACGCGGAGAATCCTTAAACTGGGATTACCCGTAGCGACTTTAAATACATTGTTTGCCTTCGTCAACATGTTCCTCTGCCGCACCGCTTCCGAACAGGGAGGGCACATCGGCTTAATGACGTTCACCACCGGGGGACAAATCGAAGCAATTACTTGGAACACCTCACAGGGATTCTCCACCGCACTAAGTGCCTTCATCGCCCAAAACTATGCTGCCGGACGAATCGAACGGGTACTTAAATCCTGGTACACTACCCTATGGATGACGGGAATCTTTGGCACACTCTGTACCTTGCTATTCGTTTTCTTCGGAAACGAAGTTTTCGCCATATTCGTGCCCGAACAGGCTGCTTATGAAGCCGGAGGTGTATTCCTTCGTATCGACGGATATTCCCAGCTCTTTATGATGCTCGAAATCACCATGCAGGGAGTTTTCTACGGCATCGGCCGCACAATACCCCCTGCCATTATCAGCATCAGTTGCAACTATATGCGTATTCCGCTTGCTATCCTGTTTGTACGGATGGGTATGGGAGTGGAAGGAATCTGGTGGGCAGTCTGCGTCACCACCGTTGCCAAAGGTTTAATTCTTTTGAGTTGGTTCATTATTATCAAAAAGAAGTGCTTAAGTATTCCTTCAACGATAAAAGGATAATGTTCGTTTTCCTTTATTAACAAACAAAGGGATTCATCCGAGTTATTTTAACTTAAAAAGTACATGCTTGCCAAATAATATGTATCTTTGCATTGTTATTTATAATACGAAGCGATTCGTATAAAAACATTATTTATAAACCAATTAAAAAAAACATCAACATTATGAACAAGATGAAATTTATGGTTCTCTTCATGAGTATTGCCATGATATTTGGTAGCTGTGGAAGTATGAACAACACTGGTAAAGGTGCTGCTATCGGTGGTGGTTCGGGTGCTGCACTGGGTGCAATCCTGGGAGGTGTTATCGGTAAAGGTAAAGGTGCCGCTATTGGTGCTGCTATCGGTACGGCAGTAGGTGCAGGTACGGGTGCTCTTATCGGTAAGAAGATGGACAAAGCAGCAGCAGAAGCAAAACAAATTGAAGGCGCACAAGTAGAACAGATAACAGACAACAACGGATTGCAAGCCGTGAAAGTAACATTCGACTCGGGTATTCTTTTCACTACCGGTAATGCAAATCTAAGTGCTGCTGCTAAATCTGCTTTAAGCAAGTTTGCCAACAATGTGCTCAATCAGAACCGGGATATGGACGTGTCTATCTACGGATACACTGACAACCAGGGCTGGAAAAACAGCACTGCCGCACAAAGCCAGCAGAAAAATCTGAACTTGTCACAAGAACGTGCACAGAGCGTGTCTAGTTATTTGTTGAGTTGTGGTGTTTCCACCAATCAGATCAAAGGTGTACAGGGAATGGGTGAAAGCGATCCCGTTGCAAGCAATGACACTGCTGCCGGTCGCGAACAAAACCGTCGTGTAGAAGTATACATGTACGCAAGTGAACAAATGATTAAAGATGCACAAGCAGCTGCTAATTAAAAAAATTCTGCGCTATACGCGCAACCTGCTGATTTTCTTCTTTGCATCCACTCTGTTGGCAGTGATTGTGTATCGGTTTATGCCGGTTTATGTCACTCCGTTGATGGTTATCCGAAGCGTTCAGCAGATTTTTTCAGGAGATAAACCCACGTGGAAGCACACGTGGGTTTCTTTTGATAAGATATCTCCCAACCTGCCGATGGCGGTCATAGCCTCCGAAGACAACCGTTTTGCCGAACACAACGGATTCGATCTTGTAGAAATCAAGAAAGCGATGAAAGAGAACGAAACACGCAAACGGAAACGCGGAGCAAGTACCATTAGTCAGCAGACAGCCAAGAATGTGTTCTTATGGCCGCAATCTTCGTGGGTACGCAAGGGACTCGAAGTCTACTTTACGTTTCTCATCGAACTGTTCTGGTCGAAAGAACGAATCATGGAAGTCTATCTCAACTCTATAGAAATGGGAAATGGCATCTACGGCGCGCAAGCTACCGCAAAGGTCAAATTCGGAACAACAGCTGCCCAGTTGACCCGGGGACAATGCGCACTTATCGCCGCTACTCTGCCCAATCCGATACGGTTTAACTCGGCGAAACCTTCGTCATACATATTAAAACGACAAAATCAGATATTACGGCTGATGAATCTGGTTCCTAAATTTCCATCTGAAGAAAAAGCCGTAGAAAAGAAAAAAAGCAAAAACAAGAAAGGCAAGTGATAATTGAATCATAAATAAAAAGAAAGGAGCAACGAGGATCTATCCCCTTGCTCCTTTTGCTTATAAGCTTGTTTGTATGCGTTATCCTCATTTATACAAAATCTTTCAACTCTTGTTGTAAACGTTGACGTGTGAAGAATATGCGGCTCTTCACTGTACCTAATGGCAATCCTAATTTCTCTGCAATCTCACGGTATTTGAAACCTGATACGTGCATGGAGAAAGGAATCTTATACTCCCGGGGGAGTGCGTTGACGATGCGATGCATCTCTTTCAGGTCGTAAGCACCTTCGGTACTTTCAAATCCTGAATCTTGTGGCAGATTTAAGTGATAATAATTATCGGTGGTATCAACAAAGGTCTGATCGCGTACTATTTTACGGTAGTTATTTATAAAGATGTTGCGCATGATAGTGTACATCCATCCTTTGAAATTTGTGTCCGGAACATATTTCTCCTCATTGTCTAATGCTTTTAAAGATGTTTCCTGCAATAAATCATTTGCTTCTTCACGGTTGGCCGTTAATTTATAAGCAAAACGAAGCAACTCTTCCTGTACTCCAATTAAATCTTTTCTGAAACTTAAACTTTTCATACTTTAATGGTTTTATGGTTAATATTTCGTTTTTCTCGATGTTTGCAAGTTTAAAGGTATTTTGCTTATCAAGCAGGGGAAAATTTGTCATTTCTTGGGGGTTAATTCTATCAAATGACAGATTTTAGGTGCTTTCTGATAGTTTTTAGGTGGTATTTGCGAAATTTACCCCCTACTACTTGGTTAAAAGAACCAAATAGATTACTTTTGATTTTATATTATTAAATAAAACAAAAAGCTATGACCATACTTATTATTGTAGGGATTATTGTATTGCTGGGCATCATTTTTGCTTCCATGTACAACTCATTAGTGAAATTGAGAAACAATCGTGAAAACGCGTTTGCCGACATCGATGTACAGTTGAAACAACGCCATGATCTCATTCCCCAACTGGTAGACACCGTGAAAGGATATGCCGCACACGAAAAGGAAACGCTCGACCGGGTGATTCAGGCACGTAACGGTGCAATCGGCGCAAAAACGATTGATGATAAGATAGCTGCCGAAAACCAGTTAAGCTCTGCTCTTGCTGGATTGAAGATTACTCTCGAGGCTTATCCCGATCTGAAAGCTAATCAGAATTTCCTGCAATTACAGGAAGAAATTTCTGACGTAGAGAATAAACTGGCTGCTGTTCGCCGCTACTTCAACTCGGCCACTAAAGAATACAATAACGCCGTGCAGACATTCCCGTCGAATATCGTAGCAGGAATGACCGGATTCCAAAGAGAGATAATGTTCGACTTGGGGAAAAACGAACGTGCGAATTTGGAGCAGGCACCCAAAATTAGTTTCTAAAACCTTTATATACACCGTCCATCCAATTACAAAAGTCGAACACGCATGCAATACGTCGGAATCCAAACACAGCAGAGCCGGAATAATCTGCGCTCTGCGTTTCTACTATTCCTGTTTCCCTGTCTCGTGGCAGCACTCCTCTATTTGGCCTGCTACCTGCTGACTTTTATGGGATATAAAGAGGATATGGAAGTCGAAATGATGCCAATAGTCAATCATTTCTTCTTCTCTTCGTTACCATATACCATGGGGATTGTATTAATCTGGTTTCTGATTGCCTATTGGGCTAACACAAGCATTATCAATTCCGCCACCGGCTCCAAGCCGCTGAACCGTCAGGAGAATAAACGAGTTTATAATCTAGTGGAAAACCTCTGTATGTCTCAAGGCATGAAAATGCCGAAAATCAATATCATCTATGACAGTTCCCTGAATGCATTTGCCAGCGGTATCAACGAACGCACATACACCGTTACTCTCTCGGAGGGCATCATCCGGAAACTAAATGATGAGGAACTGGAAGCAGTCATCGCGCACGAGCTAAGTCACATCCGCAACCGCGATGTACGCCTGCTGATTATTTCCATTGTCTTTGTCGGTATCTTCTCCATGCTGACAGAAATCACGTTTTATGCCATTACACACATACGCGTGCGTAGTAATAGTAAAGGTAGCGGCGGTGTGGTTCTTTTTATTCTTATTGCTTTAGTGATAGCCGCCATCGGTTATCTTTTTGCAAGCCTGATGCGTTTTGCCATCTCACGCAAACGCGAATATATGGCAGATGCAGGTTCGGCAGAAATGACGAAGAATCCGTTGGCACTGGCCAACGCTCTCCGCAAAATATCAGCAGATCCCGCTATCGAAGCAGTAGAAAGGAAAGACGTGGCACAATTATTTATTCAGAACCCCCAAAAGGCATCTAAAAGTATATTCAGCGGACTTAGCGGATTGTTTGCCACTCATCCTCCCATCGAAAAACGAATCGAAATACTGGAACAGTTCTAAATCGGGCTAAACTCATAAATAACAGGGGGTTCTGTTTAATTTTCATTAAAAGAAACAGAAGTATCCCTGTCTTTTTAGTATATTTGATTGTTATACATATATACATCAACCTAAATGCAAACTGATATGAGAACGAAGAAGCAAATCTTTATGCTGTTACTAGCCTTGCTAGTGGGCATCCCTACCCTTTCGGCTCAACAAAGTAAAAAGGAAAAGAAGGAACAGAAGAAAGAAGCAGTAATGAAACTAATTGAATCTGAAAATTACAAGATAGATGTCAACACTGCCATGCCGATGCGCGGACGCTCCATCCCTTTGACATCTTCCTACTCACTGACAATCAGAAATGATTCGGTTATTTCTTACTTGCCTTATTATGGACGGGCTTATAGCATCCCGTATGGCGGAGGTGACGGACTTAACTTCAAAGCCATCCTCAAAGAATATAATGTGGAAATGGATAAAAAAGGGAATGCCGTTATCAAGTTCGTCGCACGTAATCCTGAAGACAGATATGAATTCAGAGCCAAAGTATTTCCCAATGGTTCGGCAAGTATCGATGTCAATATGCAAAACCGTCAGTCCATTAGTTTTCAAGGAGAACTGGATATAAAGGAGGAAAAATAATGCCGTCCTTATTCTTCCGGCTCTTCACTACCTTTTAATATAGGTAGGCAAATGTGATATTTGACAGCTAAGATGCGGGTCAGGAATACCGCCAGTCCGCCAATCAACTGACAGGCGTATGATTCCAGACCTGCAACGTCGCACAGCCAGTATGCAATACCGCCTACAACGCAGGCCATTGCATAAATTTCTTTTCGGAAGATAAGAGGTATTTCATTGATAAATACGTCACGAATCACTCCACCGGCTGCTCCTGTAATGCTACCCATGATAATCGCCACCCAGAAAGGATAACCCAAAGCAATACTCTTGCCTACACCTACCACGGTAAACAGTGCCAGGCCAATGGTATCGAAAATGAAGAAAGTATTATTGAGCCGGATGAGCCAGCGTCCGAAACAGATTACCCACAACAAAGCCAGCCCAGTACAAATCAGATAGATAGGGTCAGTCATCCATCCCGGTGTCACGTCGAGCAGTACATCACGGATGGTACCGCCGCCGATAGCCGTAGCAAGTCCTACCACATAAGCGCCGAACCAGTCGAAACGTTTCGCCGAAGCTAGCCGGATACCACTAATAGCAAAGGCAAATGTGCCTATAAAATCAAGAATTTGAACGAATGTGGGCATATATTTGTTATTTTGTATGCAAAGTAACGAATAAATTCCGTAAGAAAATGTACTTTTGCTTCACGAATTAAACCGAATAAGATAGAAACAATATGAAAATAACAATTGTTGCGGGGGCACGCCCCAATTTTATGAAGATAGCTCCCATTACACGCGCTATTGAAGCCGCACGGGCGCTGGGTAAAAGTATCTCTTACCGACTGGTATATACAGGAAGGAAAGACGATACAAGTCTGGATGCTTCTCTCTTTTCGGACCTCGACATGAAAGCTCCTGATGTTTATCTGGGAGTGGAAAGTAGTAATCCAACGAGTTTGACAGCCGGAATCATGGTAGCCTTCGAACAGGAGCTGACGGAGAATCCGGCACACGTAGTCCTTGTGGTAGACGACTTGACCGCAACCATGAGTTGTGCCATCGTTGCCAAGAAACAAGGTATCAAGGTAGCACATCTCGTAGCCGGAACCCGTTCTTTCGATATGAAAATGCCGAAAGAAGTCAACCGCATGATTACAGACGGACTATCCGACTATCTGTTCACAGCCGGCATGGTTGCCAACCGCAACCTGAACCAGACGGGAACGGAAAGCGAAAACGTATATTATGTAGGCAACATTCTGATTGATGCCATCCGCTACAACCGGAACCGCTTGCTCAAACCGATATGGTTCTCTGTCTTGGGACTGCAAGAAGGAAATTATCTTTTGCTCACCCTCAACCGTCGCGTATTGCTAAACAACAAAGAGAATCTGCGTCAGTTGCTGAAAACAATCATTGAAAAATCTGCCGGTATGCCTATCGTAGCACCGCTGCACACATACGTACGAAATGCCATCAAAGAATTAGGCATCGAAGCTCCGAACCTCCACATAATGCCTCCGCAGAATTACCTGTTCTTCGGTTATCTGATAAACAAGGCAAAAGGAATCATAACAGATTCAGGAAACGTAGCCGAAGAAGCGACCTTCCTGGGTATTCCTTGTATCACACTCAACACGTATGCCGAACATCCGGAAACGTGGCGCATGGGAACCAACGAACTTGTCGGAGAAGATCCTGCCCTGCTTGCCAAAACCATGGATACACTGATGCATGGTGAATGGAAACGTGGCGAACTTCCCGAACGTTGGGACGGACGTACCGCAGAGCGTATTGTACAGATACTTACGAGCAAATAACATTTACCCGGCATGTTCCATTCCGTTTCCCGGCATGGGACTGTTAGTTTCACGCCTTGAAACTAATAGTTTCACACCGGGAAACAAAGTGTTTCACACCGAGAAACCAACAGTTTCATGCCGGGAAACAAAAAGTGTCAAGTGTCGAAACAAAAAGTGCCCTACAACGAGAGCAAAGGTTTCAAATATCGGGACCGGGAGAACAAAGTGCTGAAACAGCCTTATCAAAAGGATTAACAAAGGAATATTCCTTGGATTACCGGGCGATATATGCTTGTAAACAACCAAAAACGATGGGTAAAAAAAGTTATATATTCTGTTATCCTTAGAGTTATTTGTTAACTTTGCAGCCCTACTACAAACGTTATGATACAACGATATAACAAAATACTTATACTGTTCTTACTCGTATTGGTAGCTTCCAATGCTTTTGCGCAGCAAATTAAAGGGGTAGTCACTGATTCGGTTACCCACGAGCCATTGATGTATATCTCTGTTTACTACCAAGAAAAGAGAGATATGGGTACTATCACCAATATTGACGGAGAATACAGTCTTGAAGCCCGCAGAAACGGAGGAACACTGGTGTTCTCCGCTGTAGGTTATATCAGTAAAACGGTTCGAGTCGGTTCCAACAATCAGACAGTGAACGTTAAGTTAGCTCCGGATAATGTGCTCCTGAACGAAGTTGTCGTGAAACCTCAAAAGGAGAAATATTCCCGCAAGAACAATCCGGCAGTGGAATTCATGAAGAAGGTAATCGAACACAAAAAGGCACAAGTCCTCGAAGTGAACGATTACTATCAGTACGACAAGTACGAGAAGATGAAAATGTCCATCAACGACCTCACACCGGAAAAGCTCGAAAAAGGTATCTACAAGAAATATTCATTCTTAAGAGATCAGGTGGAAGTGTCGGAAACAACCAATAAGTTGATTCTCCCTATTTCCGTACAGGAAACGTCCTCGCAAACCATCTACCGCAAAAATCCCGAAAACAAGAAAACGATTATCAAAGGAAAGAATTCCAATGGTATAGAAGAATTTTTCTCTACGGGAGATATGCTCGGCACTGTATTGAAAGACGTATTTGCCGACATCAATATCTACGACGACGATATCCGATTGCTCCAGCAGCGTTTCGTCAGTCCGATCGGTAACAATGCCATCTCATTTTATAAATATTATCTGATGGACACATTGATGGTAAACAAGCGCGAATGTGTCCACCTTACTTTTGTTCCGCAAAACTCGCAGGACTTCGGATTCACTGGACATCTGTATGTATTGAACGATTCTACTTATGCCGTTCAGAAATGTACGATGAACCTGCCTAAAAAGACCGGAGTAAACTTCGTCAACCGTATGGACATCGTGCAACAATACGAGCAACTCCCTAACGGAAACTGGGTATTGGCGGATGATGACATGACCGTAGACCTGTCCTGGAATTCCAACAAAACAGCAGGCGGATTGCAGGTGGAACGAACTACGAAATATAGTAATTATAAATTCGATCCTATCGAACAACGACTGTTCCGATTGAAAGGCAGCGTGATAAAAGAAGCGGATATGCTTTCGAAAAGCGATGAGTATTGGGCAAGTGTTCGTCAAGTACCGCTGACGAAGAAAGAAAGTTCGATGGATGTATTCGTCAACCGCCTCGAACAGATACCGGGATTCAAATACATCATCTTCGGAGCGAAAGCGCTGATTGAAAACTTTGTGGAAACAGGAAGCAAAGGCCATCCGAGCAAAGTGGATATCGGTCCTATCAACACCATGATTTCGAGCAACTACATTGATGGTACCCGTTTCCGGTTAAGCGGCATGACAACAGCTCATTTCCATAAACACTGGTTCTTGAACGGATACGGAGCTTACGGTCTAAAAGACGAACGCTGGAAATATAGCGGTACGGTGACTTATTCATTCAATAAACGCGATTATGTTGTCTGGGAATTCCCGAAACATTATCTTTCGGCTTCGTACAGTTATGACGTAATGTCTCCGATGGATAAATTCCTGTTCACAGATAAAGACAATATCTTCCTGTCGGTAAAAACAACGACAGTAGACCAGATGTCGTATATGCGCGATGCCACCATTAATTATGAACTTGAAACGCTGACAGGATTCGGAGTGAAAGCCATGCTGCGCCATCGTAACGACGAGCCTACCGGCAAACTGGAATATCTCCGCAATGATGCCGCGCAAACCCGTGTGCATGATGTCACGACTTCGGAAGCGAGCCTGACGCTGCGTTATGCTCCGGGCGAATCATTTGTCAACTCCAAACAACGCCGCGTACCTGTATCGCTGGATGCTCCTATCTTTACCCTGACTCATGCCATGGGTTTCAAAGGAGTACTAGGTGGAGATTATAGTTTTAACCGTACGGAAGCAAGTGTATGGAAACGTTTCTGGCTCCCCGCTTCCTGGGGAAAGATTGATTGTAGCGTGAAAGCAGGCGCAGAATGGAACACGGTTCCTTTCCCGTTGTTGATCTTGCCGGAAGCTAACTTGTCCTACATCACCCAGCGCGAAACGTTCAACTTGATTAATAACATGGAATTCCTGAACGACCGTTACGCTTCCATGTCATTATCTTATGATATGAATGGAAAACTATTCAACCGTATTCCTCTTATCAAGAACTTGAAATGGAGGGAAATGTTCCGCGTACGTGCTTTGTGGGGAACATTGACAGATAAGAATAATCCGTTTAAGAGCAACAATCCCGATTTGTTCCGTTTCCCGACACGCGACGGTAAGTTCACCAGTTTCGTGATGGACCCGAAAGTGCCTTATATTGAAGGAAGTGTAGGTATCTACAACATTTTCAAGTTGCTGCACGTTGAATATGTACATCGTTTCACTTATCGTGATAATCCGGGTATCAACAAAAACGGTATTCGTTTCATGGTATTAATGGTATTCTAGAAAATTATGCAACCTTTAGCAGAACGGTTACGGCCAAAAACTTTGGATGAATATATCGGTCAGAAACACTTAGTTGGACCGGGAGCCATCTTGCGGAAGATGATTGACGCAGGACGCATCTCTTCTTTTATTCTCTGGGGACCTCCCGGAGTAGGTAAAACGACTCTTGCACAGATCATTGCCAACAAACTGGAAACGCCTTTCTATACTTTGAGTGCTGTGACTTCCGGTGTGAAGGATGTGCGCGAAGTGATAGACCGTGCCAAGAGCAATCGTTTCTTTTCGCAGTCCAGTCCGATTCTGTTTATCGATGAAATCCATCGGTTCAGCAAGTCACAGCAGGATTCATTGTTGGGAGCTGTGGAGAACGGAACAGTCACATTGATTGGTGCAACAACGGAAAACCCGTCGTTCGAAGTCATCCGCCCTCTCCTATCCCGTTGCCAGCTTTATGTACTCAAATCTTTGGAAAAAGAAGATTTGCTGGAACTTCTGCAACGTGCCATCACTACGGATGCCATACTGAAGGAACGAAAAATTGAATTGAAAGAAACAACAGCTATGCTGCGCTTCTCCGGTGGAGATGCCCGCAAACTGCTTAATATATTGGAACTTGTTGTGCAATCGGAGACGGAGGAAACAGTTGTCATCACCGATGAAATGGTGACCGAACGCTTGCAACAGAATCCACTGGCTTATGATAAGGATGGAGAGATGCATTATGACATTATCTCGGCTTTCATCAAGTCTATCCGCGGTAGCGATCCTGACGGAGCGATCTACTGGCTTGCCCGTATGGTGGAAGGAGGCGAAGATCCGGCTTTCATTGCCCGCCGACTGGTGATCTCGGCTGCCGAGGATATTGGTCTGGCAAACCCGAATGCATTGCTTCTCGCTAATGCGTGCTTTGATACATTGATGAAAATCGGTTGGCCCGAAGGACGGATTCCTTTGGCTGAAACAACGATTTATCTGGCTACCAGTCCAAAAAGTAATTCGGCATACAGTGCGATTAACGATGCACTGGAGCTAGTCCGTTCAACCGGTAATCTGCCTGTGCCCTTGCATCTGCGCAATGCTCCGACCAAACTGATGAAACAGTTGGGATACGGACAGGAATATAAATATGCGCACAGCTATGAAGGTAACTTTGTCAAACAGCAATTTCTTCCGGACGAGCTGAAAGACAAACGAATATGGCAACCGCAAAACAATCCGGCAGAACAGAAACATGCCGAGCGAATGATACAGTTGTGGGGAGACAAATTTAAGAAATAAGTGTTCGTAAAATAAGTCACTCCCTTCTGTAAGAGAAGCTAAAAGCACAATAAAGCAGTAGGAAACATTATAACATATTAATAATATTGAAATTGAAATGAAGATTGTAGTTTTAGACGGCTATGCCGCCAATCCCGGAGATTTATCCTGGGAAGGTATGAAGGTGCTTGGAGAATGTACAATTTATGATCGTACAGCTCCGGAAGAGGTATTAGAACGTGCAGCCGGTGCAGAAGCAATTCTGACTAACAAGGTAATCATCAATGCAGACCACATGGCTGCACTGCCCGAACTGAAATATATCGGTGTGTTGGCTACCGGATACAATGTGGTAGACACAGCTGCTGCAAAAGAACGGGGAATCGTCGTTACTAATATTCCTTCATACAGCACCGCTTCCGTTGCTCAAATGGTATTTGCGCATATCCTGAACATCACTCAACAAGTGCAACACCACTCTGAAGAAGTGCATAAAGGTCGTTGGGCTAATAACAAGGATTTCTGTTTTTGGGATACTCCATTGATGGAACTACGGGAAAAGAAAATCGGTCTGGTAGGACTGGGAAATACCGGATATACCACAGCGCGCGTTGCTATCGGTTTCGGTATGCAAGTGTATGCATTGACTTCTAAATCTCACTTCCAGTTGCCACCGGAAATCAAGAAGATGGATTTAGATCAGTTGTTCAGCGAATGTGATATTATCAGTTTGCACTGCCCGCTTACTCCGGAGACACGCGAAATGGTAAATGCACGCCGTTTGGGTATGATGAAGCCGACAGCTATTTTAATCAACACCGGTCGCGGCCCGCTTATCAACGAACAAGACCTTGCAGACGCTTTGAACAATGGCAAGATTTATGCAGCCGGAGTAGACGTGCTTTCTACTGAACCGCCTTGTGCCGACAATCCATTACTAACTGCGAAGAACTGCTACATCACTCCGCACATTGCCTGGGCAACCATCGAGGCTCGTGAACGTCTGATGAATATTGCAATCAGTAACCTTCAGGCTTACATTGCCGGAAAACCGGAGAATATAGTCAATAAATAAAAAGCGATATATCCGAAAAGATAGAAAAGGCTTATATATAAAAACTCCCCTCATTTAACTTCTCTACCATGACATAAAGAATTAAATAAGGGGAGTTTATTTGTTCCTACAAGAATCTCAATTCGAAATTCTATGTGGACAATTAATATGAGTGTCCTCCTTCATCCATTTCTTTCTCGGTAATTTTGTGACGATCGATACTACGCCAAGCATAGAAAATATATGCAATTACGAATGGAACAAGAATAGAGACATAGGCCATTGTCTTTAGTGTAAATTCGCTGGAACAGCTATTGGCTAAAGTTAATGAGCTTTGCAGGTCTGTATATGACGGATAATAAGCGGTATTGTTGTACCCTGCTACCAGCAATAAAGATAAAACAGTCAGTACCGTACCGATTCCCGTAAACCAGATTCCTTTATCAAACGTCTTTTTAAGCAATGTCTTTCCAATGCCGAAAAGAACCAGTACCACACCAATCAGGAATAAAGCCAACACTACCGGCATTTCGATAAAGTTAGTGAGATACTTATATGGCTGCATATAAATTTCCTGTGTATCCGGATTAACGGCAAAGCCATCAGATACCAATGTACGAATGACAAATGCCAAAAAGAATACAAGGAACAAAACTGTATTATTTCGTACTGCACGACGACATTTATCGGTCAGCTCTTTATCATCAATATTATTAATGAAATAGAGAGATCCCAACACACGGGCAAGGAAGAAGACAGCCAATCCAAGAATAACATTCCAAATGTTGGTCAGTGCATCCAATCCGTGCCAGCCATTTCCCCAATGACTGATTACCGGCATAATGGTATCTGTCATATTGGCCTTATTAATATAGAAATCAGAACCGGTAAAGAAAGTAGCCACTGCCCCACCAAGTAACACAGGACCTACCACTCCATTAATCACCAAAAAAGTCCGGTATGTCTTTTTACCTAACAGATTTCCGGCTTTACTCTGAAACTCATAACTGACAGCCTGCAATACAAAACTGAAAAGTATAATCATCCAAAGCCAATATGCACCGCCGAAACTGGTACTGTAAAACAAGGGGAAAGAAGCGAAGAAAGCTCCTCCAAATGTAACCAATGTAGTAAACGTAAACTCCCACTTACGTCCGGTAGAATTCACCATCATCTTACGATGTTCCTCGGTTTTACCCAAGCAGAACAACAAAGAATTACCTCCTTGTACAAACAATAAGAACACGAGTATGGCTCCTAACAAGGAAACGACAAGCCACCAATATTGTTGCAAAAATATATACATATAGCTAAAATATTAAGTAATGAGTAATAGGTAATTATCAATTCTCCGGTCCTTTTTTAATAGCCTTTACCATAATTCCGACACCTGCAATCAGCATCACTGTAAACAGGAGCAGGAAGATAAAGAAAGTCGTTTGTACAGAGCTTACATCCAGTTTGGAGATGGCAGCCATTGTCGGCAGCATATCACGGATAGCCCACGGTTGACGCCCACATTCGGCAACCACCCATCCGGCTTGTCCGGCGATGTATCCCAAAGGAATTGTCAGCAGAGCAATCCAGTGCATCCAACGCATCTGGCTTAAATCTTTCTTATAGATAAAGAAGAGAACGACAATAAAGAACAGGATGAAGTATCCGCCCAAGATTACCATTACACGGAATGCATAAAAGTTCAGAGGAACATTCGGAACCAGTTGGTTCACATCTTTGATATATCCGTAACCGAAATATGGAATATTTTCCTGTAATACTTTATATGCAATTTGAGCATCTTCCTCATGTCCTGCACTCTTTGCTGCACGATAGGCAGCCAATGCACCGATAGCCGTTTTTCCACGTTCTATCTTCTCGGCAGCAGAAAGAGCTGTCGATCCGTCTTTCTGTTGATAACCACCCTCGATGATATTTGTAATACCAGGAACGTAGCCGTCTACATTACGTTCTGCAAGGAAAGAAAGCATGCTGGGGATTTCAAAACGGAAGAGGAAAGGATCTTTCCCATCGTTGTAAGTCTTCTTTTCCGGGTTCAACACTCCTATTCCAACCAGACCTACATTAGTGCCGCCTTCATACAGACCTTCCACGGCAGCCAGTTTCATCGGTTGCGTCTGGGCAATCTGATAACCGGAACCATCACCCGTCCAAACAGAAAGCAACGATGCTACTAATCCAAAAATCGCCCCAATCTTAATGCTGGCAAGCGCAAACTCACGATTACGTTTCTTCAGCAGATACCAACAACTGATGCCGACTACAAAAATAGCACCCAGCACCCAGCCGGACAATACCGTATGGAAGAATTTATTGACCGCTACAGGTGACGTAGCCACTGCCCAGAAATCTACCATCTCATTACGAACTGTATCAGGATTGAATTCCATGCCTACCGGATGCTGCATCCATGCGTTGGCAACGAGAATCCACCAGGCGGAAATCGTAGCTCCCAAGCCTGTGAGCCAGGTAGAAGCCAAGTGGAAACGTTTACTTACTTTGCCCCACCCAAAGAACATGACGGCGATAAATGTGGCTTCCATAAAGAATGCCAAAATACCTTCAATAGCCAACGGAGCACCGAAGATGTCTCCTACAAACCACGAATAATTGCTCCAGTTTGTACCGAACTCAAACTCCAGAATCAAACCGGTTGCCACACCAATGGCAAAGTTTATACCGAAGAGTTTCATCCAAAACTGGGCAGTCTTTTTCCAAAATTCATTGCCTGTTTTATAATACAGCGTCTCCATGATTCCCATCACCACTGCCAGTCCGAGTGTGAGAGGAACAAAAATCCAGTGGTACATGGCTGTCATCGCAAATTGGGCTCTCGACCAATCGATCAGCGAGGTGTCAATACTTTCAATCATAATCCTATGTAGTTTAAGAGTTAAAAATCAGTAGATTTACCGGGGATGGCACGTTCTATCAGTTCGTTTCCCACGTATGTTCCCTTGTCGTCATCCGTAGGATGGTCACGGAGGAAATCAGGGAAAAAGAACATTTTAAGGATGAAGAACATAACGAATAATTTCAGCAGAATGATAACCCACAGGGTACGCCCCAAGGTCATACTACGGAAGCCCTCCAAATAGAAGTTCCAGATCGTAAGCAGTGTATTCTTCATATGTTGACGTTATAATTTGTAATGAGTACAAATATACATTTTTTATAATTAAAACAAACAACTAGTCAAAAAAGTTGTGTGATTTGTTGTGTTTTTCTTCAAAAACCTGCCTATCGACAGAAAAAAAACATTTAACGGCGAAATAACGTCATCCGTCTATCGTTTTTGCGGCATATATAATATGTACGTACCTTCGCTAACAGTAAATCAATAGAAGTATGAATATGATAAATGTAAGAAGATTGACAGTGATGACATTTCTTGGAGCAGGTATGCTGTCCGGCATATCTGCCCAGGTTTCTCCGCTGCAAGTCGATACGCTGAAAGAAACGAAAATCCCGGATCAATGGGACTTGCAGTCATGCATCGACTATGCAAAGGAGCAGAACATTACAATTCGCAAGAACCGGATCACTGCGGCCAGCACGCAGATTGATGTAAAGACAGCTAAGGCTGCCTTGTTTCCCAGTCTTTCGTTCTCTACCAGCCAGCAGGTGGTGAATCGTCCGTATCAGGAGACGAGTAGTCGGGTAAGCGGCAGCGAAATTATCAGTAGCAATAGTAAAACGAGCTACAATGGTAATTATGGACTGAATGCGTCGTGGACTCTATATAATGGTAATAAAAGACTGAAAACCATCCAGCAGGAAAAGTTGAACAATCAGGTAGCCGAACTGGACGTAGCGACTTCCGAAAATAACATTCAGGAATCTATCGCCCAAGTGTATATCCAGATTCTTTATGCAGCCGAGTCTGTCAAAGTAAACGAAAGTACCCTGCAAGTCTCTATTGCGCAGCGTGACCGCGGACAGGAACTTCTGAACGCCGGAAGTATTGCTAAAAGCGACTTCGCCCAACTGGAAGCACAGGTGAGCACAGACCGATACCAACTTGTCACAGCGCAAGCCACTCTTGAAGATTACAAATTACAACTGAAACAATTGCTCGAACTGGATGGGGAGAATGAAATGAACATCTACCTCCCTGCCCTGCCCGACGAAAATGTACTGGCTCCGTTGCCTACCAAAAAAGATGTGTACATTCGTGCATTGAGTCTTCGCCCAGAGATTGAAGCTAGCAAACTTAATGTAGAGGCTTCCGAACTGGGTATCGGTATTGCCAAATCAAGTTATTTGCCCACAATCAGCCTTAGCGCAGGAATCGGAACCAACCACACCAGCGGCAGTGACTTCACTTTCGGAGAGCAAGTAAAAAACGGATGGAACAATTCGATCGGATTGTCTGTCAGTGTGCCGATCTTCAATAACCGTCAAACTAAAAGTGCCGTACAGAAAGCAAAATTGCAATACGAGACGAGCATGTTATCCTTGCTTGACGAACAAAAAACTCTGTACAAGACCATCGAAGGACTCTGGCTGGATGCTAACAGTGCACAGCAACGTTATGCAGCAGCAAACGAGAAGTTGAAGAGTACACAAATCAGCTATGAGTTAATTAGCGAACAGTTTAATCTGGGAATGAAGAATACCATAGAACTTCTTACTGAAAAGAACAACTTGCTACAAGCACAGCAGGAACAGCTTCAAGCCAAATATATGGCTATACTGAATATGCAGTTGCTGAAGTTCTATCAGGGAGATCAATTAGCAATCTAAATAAAAGCATAATAAACGAATGAAAACGAAAAAGATTATCTTAATCGCTGTGGCAGTCGTTGTGGTAGCAGGTGCAGGAATCTGGTTCTTTGCAGGTTCACCGGCCAAGCACAAAGTCACCTACGCCACTGCCAACGTGAGCAAAGGCGATATTTCAAATTCGGTAACTGCTACCGGAACCATCGAACCGGTGACGGAAGTAGAAGTCGGTACGCAGGTTTCCGGTATCATCGACAAGATTTACGTAGATTACAACTCGGTAGTAACCAAAGGACAGTTGATTGCCGAAATGGACCGTGCCACATTGCAAAGCGAACTGGCATCACAACAGGCAACGTACGATGGTGCAAAAGCCGAATATGAATATCAGAAGAAGAATTATGAACGTAGCAAAGGCTTACACGAAAAGTCACTGATTAGTGATACGGATTTCGAACAGGCCCTCTACAACTATCAGAAAGCGAAAAGTAGCTATGATAGCAGTAAGGCATCGCTCGCAAAAGCAGAACGTAACCTGGCTTATGCTACTATCACCTCACCGATTGACGGAGTAGTCATCAGCCGTGATGTGGAAGCAGGACAAACCGTTGCTTCCGGATTCGAAACTCCGACACTGTTCACCATTGCTGCCGACCTGACACAGATGCAGGTAGTAGCCGATGTGGATGAAGCTGATATAGGCGGTGTAATAGAAGGCCAGCGTGCCAGCTTCACGGTAGATGCTTATCCGAATGATGTATTCGAAGGTGTAGTTACACAAATTCGTCTGGGAGATGCAAGCAGTACGAGCAGTACAAGCACCACCACTACAGTAGTTACTTATGAAGTTGTAATCTCTGCTCCCAACCCTGATTTGAAACTGAAACCTCGTTTGACAGCTAATGTCACGATCTATATTCTTGATAAAAAGGATGTGTTGTCTGTCCCGAACAAAGCACTGCGATTCACACCTGAAAAACCGTTAATCGGTAATAATGACATCATAAAAGATTGCGAAGGCGAACATAAACTCTGGACTCGTGAAGGAACCACATTCACCGCTCATCCGGTAGAAGTAGGAATCAGCAACGGTATATCTACAGAAATTATCAGTGGCATTTCCGAAGGAACAAAAGTAGTGACCGAAGCTACCATAGGAGCAATGCCCGGTGAAAATGTGGCTGCTGAAGGAAATCAGGAAAGTGGCGGAGAAAGAAGTCCGTTCATGCCTGGCCCTCCGGGAAGTAAGAAGAAAAAATAATTATTCAATGTGCCAATCCGTTATTGGCACATTAACACATTATTTACGATGAAAAAAGTAATTGAAATACAAAATATCAAACGTAACTTTCAGGTAGGCGACGAAACCGTCCACGCATTGCGGGGCGTTTCGTTCAATATCAATGAAGGAGAGTTTGTTACCATCATGGGGACTTCCGGTTCGGGAAAATCCACGCTGCTTAATATATTAGGCTGCCTGGACACCCCGACCAGTGGAGAATATCTGCTCGACGATATTCCCGTACGTACAATGAGCAAGCCTCAACGTGCAGTACTAAGAAACCGGAAGATTGGCTTCGTGTTCCAAAGCTACAACTTGTTACCTAAAACGACGGCTGTAGAAAATGTGGAACTACCGCTTATGTACAACTCTGCCGTGAGCGCTTCCGAACGCCGTCGCCGCGCCATCGAATCCCTACAGGCTGTAGGATTGGGGGACCGTCTGGAACATAAATCCAACCAGATGTCCGGTGGACAGATGCAGCGCGTTGCCATCGCACGCGCATTGGTCAACAATCCGGCAGTGATTCTTGCCGACGAAGCGACCGGAAACCTCGATAGCCGTACCTCTTTCGAGATACTTGTACTGTTTCAAAAGCTTCATGCAGAGGGACGTACGATTATCTTTGTAACACATAATCCCGAACTTTCGCAATATAGCAGCCGGAATATCCGTCTGCGTGACGGTCAGGTTATAGAAGATACAACCAATCCGAAAATTCTGTCTGCTGCCGAAGCGCTGGCCGCATTGCCGAAAAACGACGAGGATTAATAATTATTCAATGTGCCGATATACTAATGTGCCGATTGCTGTACAATAAACAGGTTGGGTGACTATACCTTCAGGAAATTGCCCCATTAGTATATAGACAAATTAGCAAATTATTCATTATGAATGGAACTAATTTATTTAAGATAGCTCTCCGGGCATTGGCGAACAATAAGCTGCGTGCTTTTCTCACCATGCTCGGTATCATTATCGGTGTTGCTTCTGTCATCACGATGCTGGCTATCGGACAAGGTTCGAAGAAAAGCATCCAGCAGCAGATTTCCGAAATGGGATCGAACATGATTATGATTCATCCGGGAGCCGATATGCGTGGAGGTGTCCGCCAAGACCCGTCTGCTATGCAAACCTTGAAGCTTGCCGACTACGAAGCCTTGCGTGATGAGACAAGTTTCCTGTCCGCCATCAGTCCCAATGTTTCATCATCGGGGCAACTCATTGCCGGAAACAACAACTACCCAGCTTCCGTGAACGGTGTCGGAACAGAATACCTCGACATCCGCCAGCTGACTGTTGAAAACGGAGAGATGTTCACTGAAGCCGACATACAGAGTTCGGCCAAAGTATGTGTGATTGGAAAGACTATAGTAGACAATCTTTTTCCGGACGGAAGTGATCCGGTAGGTAAGATTATTCGTTTCAGTAAAATACCGCTTCGTGTGGTAGGTGTGCTTAAAGCCAAAGGCTACAACTCCATGGGACAAGACCAGGATGCAGTAGTGCTTGCACCATACACCACAGTGATGAAACGTCTGCTTGCCGTTACGTATTTGCAGGGAGTGTTTGCCTCTGCCCTTACCGAAGATATGACGGATTATGCTACTGACGAAATCAGTACGATCCTCCGTCGCAACCATAAGCTGAAAGCTTCGGATGACGATGATTTCACCATCCGTACCCAACAGGAATTGAGTACAATGCTCAACTCAACCACCGATTTGATGACAACCCTGCTGGCTTGTATCGCAGGTATTTCATTGGTAGTAGGTGGTATCGGAATTATGAATATCATGTATGTATCCGTTACGGAACGTACCCGTGAAATCGGTCTGCGTATGTCTGTCGGTGCACGTGGAGTCGATATTCTAAGCCAATTCCTTATCGAGGCCATCATGATTAGTATTACGGGAGGTATCATCGGAGTGATTATCGGTTGCGGGGCTAGCTGGATTGTCAAGAGCGTAGCGCATTGGCCTATCTATATCCAGCCGTGGAGTGTATTCCTTTCCTTCGCAGTATGTACCGTTACGGGCGTCTTCTTCGGATGGTATCCGGCTAAGAAAGCAGCTGATTTAGACCCGATAGAAGCCATCAGATACGAATAATTGATTGACAATCGTCGGTTGTCAATTAAAAAAATTATCTTTGTCTTTATGAAACAAACCTTTACATCCGCACGTCGTCCCCTGGAGATACTGATACACATTATCAGCTGGGGGATTATGTTCGGTTTCCCGTTCTTCTTCGTTGAACGTGGAAACGGGAACATTAACTGGATGGCCTATATACGCCATCTTGCTGTACCACTCTCTTTTATGATTGCGTTCTACGTGAATTATTTCATTCTTGTCCCCCGTTATCTGTTTCAGAGTCAGGCCAAAAGATATATCGTCTACAACATTATCTTTTTATGTGTCATCGGCATTTTGTTACATCTCTGGCAAAGCCTGACATTCGATCCGTCATTTGCACCCAAAGCCAAAAGACCGGGTATGCCTCCGGGATGGCTATTCTTCCTTAGAGATATGTTGAGCCTCGTATTTACTATCGGCCTAAGTGCCGCTATCCGTATGAGCGCGCGATGGACGCAAAATGAAGCTGCCCGCAAAGAAGCGGAACGAAACCGTACGGAAGCGGAACTGAAAAATCTGCGAAACCAACTGAACCCTCACTTTCTGCTGAATACCCTGAATAATATCTATGCACTGATTGCATTTGATTCGGACAAAGCGCAACAAGCAGTTCAGGAGTTGAGCAAACTGCTTCGTTATGTGTTATATGATAACCAACAAACGTACGTTCCTCTCTGTAAAGAGGTTGATTTTATCCGAAATTACATTGAACTGATGCGCATCCGCCTGTCGGCCAATGTACAGATGATTACTAAATTTGATATTCAGCCCGACAGTCAGATGCTTATTGCTCCGCTTATCTTTATCTCATTGATAGAGAATGCTTTCAAGCATGGCATCTCCCCTACTGAATCGAGCTTCATCAGTATTCATCTTTCGGAGAATGATAAGGAGGTGATTTGCGAAATTCGCAACAGTAATCATCCAAAGACAGTGGAGGATAAAAGTGGCTCGGGTGTGGGACTGGAGCAAGTCAGCCGCCGGTTGGAGATTCTTTATCCCGGGGCTTATACCTGGTCGAAAGGTATCTCAAAAGATGAAAAAGTATATGAATCGAAATTAAGTATCAAGATCAGAGAGTAGATTTCAAAACATTGAATATAAAAACTTTAGATATAAAATAGTATGATGTTACGTTGTGCAATTGTTGACGATGAGCCGTTAGCTCTTAGCTTGTTAGAGAGTTACGTGAATAAAACCCCGTTCCTGCAACTCGTAGGAAAGTATTCCAGTGCGGTTCAGGCAATGAAAGAATTGCCTGGCGAAGAGGTCGATCTCCTGTTTCTGGACATCCAGATGCCGGAGCTTAATGGTTTGGAGTTTTCGAAGATGGTAGATCCGCACACCCGCATTGTGTTTACTACCGCTTTCGGACAGTATGCCATCGACGGTTATCGTGTCAATGCACTCGATTACCTGCTGAAACCAATCTCCTACGTCGATTTCCTGCAAGCTGCCAACAAAGCCCTTCAATGGTTCGAACTTGTGCAGAAACCGGAAGAGATAGACAGTATTTTTGTGAAAAGTGACTACAAACTGGTGCAAGTGGACTTGAAGAAAATCATGTATATCGAAGGACTGAAAGATTATATTAAAATATATACGGAAGATGCTTCCAAACCTATTCTATCACTGATGAGTATGAAAGCAATGGAGGAACTTTTACCTTCCAGCCGTTTCATACGCGTGCACCGCTCATTCATCGTACAAAAAGATAAGATACGTGTGATCGATCGCGGGCGTATTGTTTTTGACAAGACATATATTCCTATCAGCGATAGTTACAAGCAAGTTTTTCAGACTTTTCTTGACGAAAGGAGCTAATTATTCATGAATTTATCGGTAAAAAAGTGAATTTTGTCGATTATAGTTTGTCAAAACCCGTTTTATATCTACCTTTGCAACGAACAGAAAGGGATTGTGAAATTCCAAGAATAGAATAGTTTAGTTAAGTCTAGTTTAGTTTTTGTGTTGATCGGAAGCCTGCGAGCGAGCATGAGCTTCCGATTTTTATTTTATTGATACACAGCATATTAAAAGCACAATCGAACTATTTTTCCTATCAATTAGTAGTCTATAATAGAGAGCAAAAACGTCACTTTTGACGCTATAAAATGGTCGGATTATGGTCGGAAAATTCCCGGATTAGAATCTGATTATAAGTAAATTACAATAGGATGTTAAAAAAATAATGGTCGAAAACGCCATTTTTACCCTAAAAACACAAATTATGGCTACATTAACATTGGTAATAGTTCCCGCAAAAAGGTTATCAGACGGGACACACAAAATAAGAATTCGAGTCGCACACAACTCTGAAACGAGATTCATCACCACGGATATAGTGGTAAGGGAAAACGAGTTTAAGAACGGTAAAATAGTACACCGTCCAGACAAGGATTTTCTCAATACAAAATTACAACAGCTATACAACCTTTATTTCAAACGATACATGGAACTGGACTACCCTGATTCACTCACGTGCACGCAATTAGTCAAAATGATAACTAACCCGTTAAACGGAGAAAAGCATCGTAAGTTCGAGGATATCGTGGATGAATATCTGTCCCAAATAGATGAAGAAGAACGTACCAAGACATACAAACTCTATCGGCTGGCCACAAACAAGTTTATGCAATTCATCGGGAACGGTTCTCTCATGGAACATATTACCCCTATCAGAATGAACCAGTACATATCATGGCTCAAAAAGACAAAGCTGTCAAGCACCACAATCAACATCTACATAACCCTGCTAAAGGTTATCATTAACTATGCTATAAAGATGAGATACGTCACCTACGATATCGACCCTTTCATCACAGCCAGAATTCCATCAGCCCAAAAGAGGGAAACGCAAATCACCGTCGAAGAACTCAAGACAATCAGGGACGCCAATTTAGAGCATTACAATCTCAACGTCACACGGGACATTTTCATGCTTACTTATTATCTTGCCGGCATGAACCTAGTAGACATACTAGCATACGATTTCCGGACGGATGAAATAAACTACATCCGAAAAAAGACCAAAAACACCAAAGAGGGGGACTCCCTGATTTCCTTTTCCATTCCCGAAGAAGCAAAGCCCATTATAAAAAAGTATATGAAAAAGAATACAGGGAAAATCATATTCGGGAAATACAAGAACTATACCTCCTGCTATAACCTGCTGGCCAGGAAAATCAGTCAATTAGGCAAGGTGGCAGGAATCAGGCATAAATTCACCCTATATTCAGCCCGCAAATCTTTCGTCCAACATGGATATGACCTGGGAATTCCTCTTAGTACACTGGAATACTGTATCGGGCAATCAATGAAAGAAGATAGACCAATCTTCAACTATGTCACAATAATGAGAAAACACGCTGATAAAGCAATCAGGGAAATACTTGACAACTTGAAAAATGAATAATCACATATAAAATAAATCACTAAGAATTTGCATAATAACCAAATGCTTATTATCTTTGTAGTGTCAAATAAGAGTTCTTAATTTTAATGTTTAACTGATGAAAGATGAAGAAAAAAAAGAATTAGAACAAGAGTATGAGAATTTAAAACTTCTCGCTTCATTTCACGAGGCCTATGGGGTTCCTGAAAATGCCAAAGAACGGGAAGCGCTTATAAATGACATACTCGATCGGATGAACGAAATCCAAGAGAAATTAAAAAAGTTGTAATTAACATCCCTCCCTTCGGGGAGGGACAAACATTAAAAGCTATGATAGATTGGAATGATTGCCTGCCAACAAAAGAAATGCAGGCTGACTTTGAAAGATTCAAAGAACTAAAAACCACAGAAGAAAAAGAAGCTTTCAAAAAGGAAATGCAGGATAAATATAATAAGCTACCGGAAGCCCAAAAGGAAGCCTACAAAAAAGCATCTGAAGCTGGGCTAAAAGCAACAGTAAATGCCTGCAATGATTATATAGAAAGAGCGGAAGAAGCCATATTACGTGATAAACTTGGAGAATTGCCCGAAGCAATCTCATTCAGTTATATTGCAAAGAAATATTTTGGTAAAAGTAGAAACTGGCTATATCAGCGTATTAATGGGAATATAGTCAACGGGAAAAAGGCTCGCTTTACTGACAATGAACTCAAAACGTTCCTGAACGCTTTGAACGATGTTAGCGAAATGATTCATCAGACATCATTAAAAATCAGTTAAGCTCTTATTTGACACCATCCCTGCATTGAGCCGATGCAGGGATTTTTATTGTCTAATCGAAAAATAATTGTATCTTTGCAACATCAAGATAATACGGACATAATTCGGATTATTTGGGTTTGACTTTGGTGAGGGGGTGGTTCCCCTCACTTTTTTATTTCTACCGAACATTCTATAGTATATTATTTTCTGAAAGAATCACATTGTACAATTTTTCCAACAAACCACTAGAGATATATTCGTTTTTGTTTGCCTTTTGAAACAAGACTGGTGGAAAATGTATATATTCCATTCGGCGGGATACAGATTCATCATTTATCCCCTCTTTCAATCGCACATCTTTCAACTCAAGGTTATTGAACAAATCGGCATTCAAGTATAACCTTCGTGTCTCAATTGTTGATAATGAACTAAATGAGTTAAAAAACAACAACACAAGTTCATACTTTGACAGTTGCGCTCGAAATATATTCGAATATTTTAGAGGCGAAGTGAATTCCGAAGTCATTTCCAAAATATAATAAGCATTCCTAAAATATGTGCCAAGTTGATTTTTATATGGGGCAAAACAATGATCAGCGGCTTTAGCACAAGCTTCAGCTATGGGCTTGAAATTATTCTGTTCAAAATAGATCTTAATCGCATTTAAACAGAGGTAATCATAGGTGTTTATATGTACAGGATAAATATTAATCTTTCCTTTATGTATTCCAAATTCATGCTCTGAATAAATGTTGTTAATAGCAGTATTCAATTGACCATACATAAGCATCCATTGCTCTTTAGACATACTCTGGGGAATAATCCTCCTTACAAATTCCTCTTTGGAAAAATTCTCAGGAATACCTCTTCTGATTTCCAAATAGAAAGTATGATATAACTCTACATAAATCTGTCGATAAGTTTTTTCTGGTGTACAAAACTCATTATAAGGAGTTATTTTCCATTCACATTGTTTTTCATCATATACCCAATCTATTCTTTTCACTTGCAAAGCATCCCGATATGAAATGAAAATCCTAAGCAATTCAAAAAAGACTGCTCTATCCTCACTATTCAAGAATTGCTGTTTATTCTGTCTTAATGTAAATAAAACTCCGACGAATGCTATTAATCCGGCAATCGCTCCTAATAGACTTCCAAACTCACCCCAGTCGGTCTGTTTATCCGCAAACTTACCTTTGGTCTGAATAAAATAGAAAGCTAAAATGACTATTATAATTAATATGAGGATGACAGTTCCCCAAACGAGCCAACCTTTTACATTTCTTTTCATTCTTATCATAAATCAAAATCTAATAAGTTTTAAAACAATATTATCAATTCAAATATAATCATGATTTTGATAAATAAAAAATATTTCCAGAAATAATAGATTCCAAAGGTACTAAAGTTTGTTCCTAT
>CWHH01000073.1_pt2 | contig 78772 bp, 56 predicted proteins | sample 660831 | NCBI WGS metagenome assembly CWHH01 (sample SAMEA3735738, study PRJEB9488) | human gut metagenome | biome: ENVO:mammalia-associated habitat; material: ENVO:feces | place: Malawi | collected 2009-02-27 | reverse complement strand
AGAAAGAAATATGGTATTATTATATTTGAATAAATGATACTATTTTGCTATCGATTGTTTGAATATTACTTCTATTGTTCTGTTTCGTATAAGAAATAAGATAGCTATATTGGTTTATTCTATAACTTATAAGAAATAAAAAAGAGAGGAAATAATTCCCTATTTATACCCTGCAATGCGCACTTTTGATAAGCGTTATTTCACCTGCAATACGCACTTATCTATGTCGGTTTGTGTCCTGCTTTATAAGAAGCCCGTCATTGACGTGGAATTTGTCAATGACGGGCAACTAATACTGCTCAAGTATTGAGCTCACATTACCTTAAAAATAAACCTGTTCTGCCATTACATATTTGTTAGCTTCTATGAGCTTGCAAATGTTTTCTACAGAAGCAGCAGAGCGTAAACCGTCTGCCGGGGTGTGAAGACAATAATCTATCAGCCTGTCTACGGTGGAAGTTGCTACGTGCATGCGGGTATCGGAAGATGCGTAATAGATATACACTGTTCCGTCCTCGTCTGCAATCCACCCATTCGAGAAGAGCACATTGGAGACATCACCTATTCTTTCCTCATCTACCGGAGCTATTAAGTATCCACCCGGCTCAGCGATTATCTTTGTCGGATCTTCCAGAGATGTCATATACAGATAGAGCACATAACGCAGTCCGGCAGCGCAAGCACGTACACCGTGGGCGAGGTGCAACCATCCTTTGGGGGTTTTGATAGGATGGGGACCTTCGCCATTCTTTACCTCTTTTATTGTATGGTAATGACGGTGGTTTATAATGATTTCTTCTTTCACTTCTGCATGGGTAATGTCATCTATAAGCGCCCAGCCAATACCTCCTCCGTTGCCGGCGTCGATAAAGTTATCCTGTGGACGGGTGTACAGTGCATATTTGCCATTAACAAATTCCGGATGTAATACAACATTGCGTTGCTGACTTTGGGAAATCAGGTTTGGCAGCCGTTCCCAGCTTTTTAAGTCTTTAGTACGCACGATGCCTGCTTTGGCTATGGCGGAAGACAGGTCGCCTGGTGCAGCGTTCGGGTCAAGACTCTCGCTACAGAAGATTCCATAAATCCAGCCATCTTCATGGGTCGTCAAACGTATGTCGTAGACGTTTGTTTCACTTGGGTCTGTGTCCGGCAAATGTATCGGGTATTCCCAAAAACGGAAGTTGTCTATGCCATTCGGACTTTCGGCAATGGCGAAGAATGATTTTCGGTCGTTTCCTTCTACACGTACTATTATTAGATACTTTCCATTCCATTTGATAGCTCCCGAATTCATGGTGGCATTTACTCCGATTCGTTCCATTAGGTATGGATTTGTTTCCGGATTCAAATCATAACGCCATTCCAAGGGAGTATGAGCAGCTGTCAGGATAGGATATTTATAGCGCTCGAATATTCCATTTTCGGAAAATATCATCTTATTTTTACGTGAGATAAGTGACTCATGTTCTTTTTTTAGAATATGAAGTCTATTATTGTATCTATTCATATCAATTCAACATATTAAGAGATAAAGATTTGCAGTCCATTTCCCTTGCATCTTCTTGACAAGATAAAAAGAAACTGTTCACAATGCAGATAGACATGAAATGCATACTGTGTTGTACGAACAGTTTCTTTTTATGTTTTATCATTCTAAAAGTATGGGGGTGCTTTTAAACGGATATGTCAAGTTTATAAATTATTGCTTAGTGATAAAGTAAGAACGAACGGTGTAACCGGGTTCCAAGAAGCTAACCCAATACCAGCCATCTTCTACTTTATCTATTTTACAGTCTTCTATTGAATAGGCAACATTTTTATCTATTGCATTTTTAGCAACTTTATAAAGTACAGCATTGGTCTTTGCTCCTTCTTCAAGATTACCGGTAAATTGGACTGCAAATCCGGAAGCATAACTTCCTGTACTCTTTATTGTTAGTAGCGAAATATTAAGTTCTTCAGAATAAATAGCTTCACCAACTTTTGCTGTAGAAAGATACTGATAAGCATAAGAACCAGCTATTAAGTAACGATAACTTGGATTTTCCCAATAAGGTTCATCAATAGTCTTGATATGAATGTCAATGGATTGTCCTTCTTTGTCCTTGATGGTGATTGCTTTATTGAAATAGTTTCTTTTCAATCCTTCAATAATAACTTCTGTTCCATTTTCTGCCATCGTACATTTGAGATAGGATGAGGAGTAGTTGGGGGGAGTGCAAGTATATTCACCATTTCCATCCAAAATTTTAATCGTAACGGGTTCGCTTGTTATTAGATAAGTAATATCTTCACTATTATCTACTACCAGCCTCTTTATTACTTTCACAGCAATCTCGGCTGTTTTGTTGTGACTGTCTTTCACGGTTAGTATTGCAGTACCCGGAACGATAGAAGAAGTGATTTCTATTTTTCCATCTTCACTGATTTTTGCTGTTGCTACTGACTCATTGGAAGATGTTATGCTATATCCTCCATTTCCAGTATATATTTCGAGCGTTTTGTGTTCTTCAAAGAACATAGTCGTGGAACTTGTTTTTACTGCTAACTCCTGTTCTTGAGCTACCACTACTTTCACATTTGCCGAATTCTTAGTCCAGTCGATAACGGTTAACGTTGCAGTACCATATTTCAAACCTGTTACAATCACCTCATTGCCCGAAATAACTGCTGTCGCTACTGCAGCATTTGAACTAGACACTTTGTATCCGCTATTGCCCCCAGTAATATTAAAACTCCCTTCGGTTGTCTCATCTAAATTAATTGTCAATGTCTCTGCATCCACAGTCAGACTTGTGTAACTAGGTAAGTCTTCATTACAACCGGAAAATAATCCGATTGCACAAAGTGCGATTCCTGTTAAGTGTATTATATTTCTTTTCATGATATTCTCTAATTTATAATTCGTTATTCAACTTCATGGTTTTTCATTTTACCAGTCACAGTTACAACACTATATTTGGGAACGGTAATAGAACGTAAACCGCTTTGAGACGGATTGATCTTTTTGTGTTTCCACTTCACATATTCACTGGAAGTATATGTTCTCATATTTTGGAATTCCACTCCTTCAATCTCAATCAATGTAGAGAATGATTCTTTTTGAGATAAATTGATTAGTACAATAGTGTAGGTGTCATCTTTCACATAAGCAGAAACCAACAAGTCTTCGGGGAGTTTATCTGTTTCTGAAGAAATAGCTTCTACGTCTACACGTACGGCATTTTGCTCAATAAATTTGCTGAACTGTCCAAAAGTATAGTAGCGTGGAACTCTGTAATAGTATGTACTAGGTAATGCCTCTTCTAATTGAATTAGGTTTTCGCCCGTAGTGCTGCAAGGACGTGCACCTGACCACCATACAAAGGCACTCATATTGGCATTTGCCATATAAGCATGAAAAGTTTTAGCCCATTTCATTGCATCCGGCCATGTCTCTTGGCGACCTTTATCATCACTAAGTTCTGTTTGCCACATGTGGACATTGCGCTTTTCTGCCTCTTCAAAAGGAATGACATTTTCATCTCTTGTAGAATATCCATGACCGGCTACAATGAAATTTGGATCTACCAGTTCCGGATATTTTTTTAAACTATTATTGATAAAATCGACCGCCCATTTCCACTGGGCATTTTCTGCATAAACAAGTTTCATATCACTGTGGCCTCTTTTCTCCATCGCTGGACGAAGTTTTTCGAGGACAAATTTAGCCATTTCTTCTTCAGACCATGCACAGGTTGCCCAACCACCTAAACTAGCAAGTTTATCCGGTTCATTCCATCCTGATAATGCATATATGTCAATGCCGAATTTTTGTTCATATGCATCGACGAAATCCAATAGATATTGGGCATATTCATCGTAATATTCCGACTTGAGGCTTCCACCATTAAGTTTGTTATTGCTTTTCCATTTGATAGGAGGACACCAAACTGAAAAGAAGAAATTGACATCTTTATATTTTCTACTTATAAGGTCAACTAACCACATTTGGCCAAGTTGACATTGTTCTCCGCACTCTTCACCATTGTAGTTTCGCCAGTAGTTATTAATCATAGAAGGATCATCGGGTTGCAACATAAAATTGCGATCCATCTTGAATTCAATGTCTCCTGTAGTTGGATTACCGTAAGACGGGAATATTTCGCCCCGGAAAATATTTAAATCCAAACCGTTTTCACTAAACAGGTCTTCTATCACTGCGTCACGCTGCATCGTATTCCAAATACGATGTGACCATCCGCAGAAGGCACAGCCGAAGCCATCAATTACTTGATGTTTGTTTTCTTCTCTGATTTTCATTCTTACAACAGCGGTAGTTGTAGGTTCTGGTGCAATTCCGTCATCGTCAAAATTTTCTTCAACTGGTTCCGGGATAAAAACATCACTATGGTCTAAACTTCCATCGTCACATGAATATCCTAAGAATAGGAATAATGCTACAAATAATAATGAGTATATCTTCTTCATATATTCTAAGTATAAATTGGTTGTAAAAATATTATCTCCATAGTTCAGTTTGTACCATGGCATCATTGTTGTTCAACTCTCCGGAAGGAATAGGGTAATATTTATGTTTTTCTTGAAAGTATTCTGCTCCCTGTTTTTCATTTTCAGTGAAAATATTTTTAATCTCTTCAGTGGTATACCAGCGTTTTAGGTCGTCAAAACGATGTCCTTCACCAAAGAACTCGAGCAAGCATTGGTGCTCTATTTCTAACATCAAGTCCGATTGGGCAAATGTCTTATCAGCTAATCCTGCTCTTTTGCGAACGAGCTTCAATGCGGTGTTTGCCCCGTTTACATCGTTTGTTTTGGCACAAGCTTCGGCGTACATTAACAGCACTTCTGAGAATCGCATAGCTCGTAAATTGTTTGCTTTCCCTTCCTTATGACCCATAATATCAGCATCAGAAGCATTTACAAAATATGCAGTGTATTTTTTTAGCAAAAACTTACCGTCACCTTGACTGTAAGATGGAGCACCACCACTCATTTTACCGCTATTGCCATCCCAAAGTTGTTCCATAGAACGGCTTCCTCCATACCATTTCTCGTTCTTCACTACATCTCCCATAGCTTCGGGATTGAAAAATAAGCTTGCATACATGCGTTTGTCATACTTCGTATCCGAACCGGCAGGACGTTCTTCTTTCACAAACTGGCCGACGGCAAAGCTGGAAGGCATAAGCTTAGCCCAACCACCGGCGGCAACCGGACCTACAAATGTTGGAAGTGAGTTACCTAGGTTGATACCGCTTTCGTTACCCCATGTCAATTCACCATCACTACTATATTGCAATTCGAAAACAGATTCCTTATTGTTCTCATTCGCTGTAGTAAAATTCTCGGCAAAGTTTTCAATTAAGTCGTAACGTCCTGGATAATAAGGGGCTTTCGTCAATAGTTCCAGTTGGGCTTTTGCTTCTGGATACTTGTGCTGGTATAAATATACTTTTCCAAGCATAGCGATGGCTGCTCCTTTCTCAATACGTCCTTTCTCGTCACCGGAACGAGTGACGGGAATATTGCTATTTATAGCATTTTTTAAATCATCCTCTGCTTGTTTCCAAATTTGTTCTTCTTTAGCCGCGGGTTTATTGCTTTCGTCTTCGTTAGACGGAATTAAACGTAGAGGAACTTCTTTATAATTATGAACTAATAGGAAATATTGGAATCCTCTTAAAAAGAGTGCCTCTCCTTTAATCATGGATCGGTCTTCCTCACTAATTCCTGCCGCTGGAATTTTATCGATGTTTTTTATTACAAGATTGGCACGTTGGATACCAGCATAAAGCGCTCCATACGGATCATATCCGGTAGTAGTTGAGTTTTGAAATGTTGCGATGGTCCACATAGAAGGTTCTTCATTCAGAACCGTAAAAATATCATCACCACGACTATTTAAATTTAACCATCCGTCAAATGCTCCGTAATAACCGTACATTTGATATTTTATGGGGGAATAAGCAGCGGCAAGACCGCTTTCTACATCCGCTTTATTTCTCCAGAAGTTTTCTTCCGTGAAATGATTAGGATCTTTCAGATCCAGAAATTTATTTTCGTTGCATGAAGTCAGTGCTCCGGATAAGAGAGTTGCCATGCATATATATGATAACCAATTCTTTTTCATGTTATTAATTCAATTAGTGGATTTTATCATTGTATCATAAACTAACCTGAATACCAAATGAGATAGTACGCGGGAGTGGATAGCGTCCTTGGTCTACTCCTCTTGAGAATACGTTGTAACCCACTCCGATATCTACGCTGCCACTTTGACCGAGGTCAGGGGAATAGCCGGAATATTTACTTAATGTGAACAGGTTTTCCATTGATGTATAGATTCTTACATTTTCCAGTTTTACCTTCTTTAACAGGCTCTTAGGAAGGGAATAACCGATATCTAGTGTTTTCAGCCGGAAGTAAGAACCATCTTCCAGCCATCTGTCGGTAAAGGCTAAACCATTGTCTATCCCATCTGTTTTAGAGAAACGAGGAATGTCTGTGTTCTGATTGTCCGGTCTCCATGAGTTAGCCAACTTCGTGCTGTAGTTGCCATTGAACTTGCCAGATTCGAGGCAATAACGTTGATAATTATATATTTTGTTACCAGTCATACCATCAAAGAAAAGATTGAAGTCAAATCCTTTCCATTCGCCTCCCATGCGCAGACCGAATGAGAAATCCGGGAACGGATTGCCTACATCATGTTGGTCATTTTCATCAATCATACCATCACCATTCCAGTCTTTGTAACGAACGTCTCCCGGTTGTGCACCCGGTTGTATTTGTCTGCCATCCTTATTCTTGTAATTGTCAATTTCTTCTTGAGTGCGGAAAATTCCATCACTTTCAACTAGATAGAAGTAAGACATAGGATGCCCTTTTTCAAATCTGTTGATACCATTTTTGGCAGCGGCGTGAGCGGAATAACCTGAAATACCCATATCGTCGCCTCCAGCCGTAATCTTCGTTACTTTATTTTTCTCTGTAGTGACGTTTGCACCTATATAATAGTTGAAATTATCGCCGATATTGCTGCGCCAGTTTACAGATAGTTCAAATCCTTTATTGCGTACTTGTCCAGCGTTTAGGATAGGAAGTCCGCTGATACCAGCTGAACCTGAAACAGGAATGGGTAGTAATACGTCATTTGTGTTTTTTACATAAGCATCGGCGGTCAATGTCAATTTACCGTTCAGCATGCTTAAATCAAGTCCCACGTTAAAAGTTTCCGTACTTTCCCAAGTCAGGTTGGTAGGTGAGACTGCGGTAACGTTGGGTAACTGACCGAACCATATATTATTTCCTTGAAGGTAATTCATGCCATCGGATACTATGCTAATAGTGGGATAGTAGTTGTCCATTTGCTGATTGCCTAGTTTACCATAGCTGAAACGGAATTTGAATTGGTCAAATATATTTTCCAGCGGTTTGAAGAATTTTTCACGATTGATATTCCACCCGATGGATGCTGAAGGGAAGCTGCCGAATCGATGTCTTTTTTGGAAGCGTGAAGAACCGTCACGACGGATAGAAGCTGAAAACAGGTAGCGGTCGTCATAAGTATACATCACACGTCCGAAGAGCGACACGAGAGTTAATTCCTTCAATGAACTAGAGGCTGTCATTGTCTTAACGTTACCTGTCATAGTGTAGATGAACTCTGGAATATCCGTGTTGCTACCGTTCAATCCATAGCTCTTGTCTTTTTGTGCAGAATAACCAACCAATGCAGAAATATTATGCTTACCGAATACCTTGTCATAGTTCAACGTATTCTCCAAAACCCACGATTCGTAATCGGATGATCCCTCACTTAGGTCTGGAGCATCGTTTTTACCAGCAGATCCCAAATCGTAAATGCCTGTATATGTGCGGCTCCTGTTATGATCCTTTCTAAGTCCGAGATTCAACTTATACTTTAAACCTTTAATTATTTCAGCTTGTAAATAAGCGTTGAGGAAAATTTGAGTTTTCTCATTGTTTTTGTTCACCGTTGAGTAATATGCATACGGGTTCGGGAGATTGATATCGGCCGAAGTTCCCCATCCTGTAGAGTTTGTCGGATCAAATACCGGTACGACTGAGGGAAAACGCAAGATTTCTCCCATTGTATCTTGATTGATGTTTCCTTCTCCTTTAGATAAGCGAACAATCAGCGACTCACCGATAACCAACCTATTATCCAGAAAAGAATAGTCACTTTTCAAACGAATATTGTAAGATTCGTGGCTAGTGTTACGGAGAATTCCTTCCTTATTTAAATAGCTTGCGGACGCACTATATGAACTTGTCTTGGAACCTCCGCTGATGTTTGCGTTTGCTTTGTATGTCATTGCGGTGCGAAGCATTACCTCTTGCCAATCAGTACCTTCACCTACAAAGGGAACAGCACCGACCTCGTTACCGTAACCATCAGCAGACAGTTTATAATAACGTGCGAAGCGGCTGTATTCTTCACCATTAAATACTTTCAGTTTTTTCGGTGTCTGGCTGAAACCTGTGAAAAAGTTTACCTCAAGCTTTGTAGGCATGTCTTTACGACCGCTTTTAGTAGTTACTAATACAACGCCACCGGCTGCACGAGAACCATAAATAGCGGCGGCAGCCGCATCCTTCAACACTTCAATGGAAGCAATATCTGATGGATCTACCATGCTAAGGTCTCCGAAAGAACCGTCAATGACGTAAAGTGGATCATTGCTAGAGAGAGAACTGATACCACGTACGTTAATGGTCATTCCTTCATTCGGGTCACCGCTAGTACTTGTTACGGATACACCTGCAATTTTACCTTGGAGTGCTGTACCTGCATTTGTGGCAACGGCACCATTCAGTTCTTTTGCGCCTACTGAACTTACAGCTCCGGAAAGGTGACTTTTCTTTGCTGTACCATATCCGATGACAACTACTTGTTCGAGAGCCACATTGTCTTCTTCCATACTGACATTAATCGGAGCGTTAGATGATATTGTATGCTCTATACTTTTCATACCTATTGTAGAGAATACCAGTATGTCGCCTTTATTGGCTTTAACGGTATATTTACCGTCCATATTTGTAACTGTACCAGTGTCTTTTCCTTTAACTTTTACTGTGACTCCTGGTAAGGGCTCGTTAGTCGTAGCTTCTGTTACGACTCCTTTAACTTCAATATTCTGGGCTACCAATGGAATACTGGCTAGGCAGAGAAAGAAGAAAAGTAAGAAATGAATTTTTTTACTCATGATTTATTGCATTAGATTTATAAACTCTTAGACGTATAATTCGTTTTGTTAATTGTGAGTGGCAATAGGGAATATTTTCCATCAACATTGCTTACACTGGAAGTCTATTTACTGATGTAACTTAATAGATGTGCTACTCCAATAAGATAAAATAATTTGTTTTTCATTGCATATATAATTTTATATTGTTTGAATCTGGGAGCAAAGGTAGGGTGGTTTAGTACGAGGGACAAATATAATTTTATCAAATACTAATACAATATTAACAAAAAGCATAAATATGAGTAAAAAAGACAATATAATTTCTTTAATGTGATACTTAAATACCATTAATTGACGAATTTATTGGTATGAATATTAAAGCCTGATTTATATAATGCCCTCTGGGATATATAAAAATTTCCGGCAGAAGATAAATGAAATAAAGAATGAATGGCTTTGATTTACTATTTGGTTCCATTGGATCTGCGATAAACTTCATCTTCAAAATTGGGTATATAATCATTTGCTGTTTGCAGGCAGCAAATGGTTGTGCCTTTTTCTCGTTTTAATAATTCCGGAATTTGGCTGATACCATAGTTGAAAGTTGCATATCTTTTCTCTATTAATGTGCTATTTTTAAGATTTTGTTGAAAAGTGATTATGCTAAAATTGATGAACTATAGAAGATATTGCATAAATAGCTGCATGTATATACGAAAATATAAGCTGATATTGTATAAAACTATACGGAATATGCATCTTTTCCTGTTCGTAAAGCACTTGTTACTTTAAAACCAATGAGGTGTTCCTCGGTGTGCATCGGTTTGTTTCTCACCGGAGAAGCTATTGTTTCTCGGTGAGGAAGATGTGAAGGGGGTATTGAGTGCTTGTTTTCCCTCTGGTTTATTATAAATGTTGAGAACAAGACAGTGACAGGAATGTGTAATATTCGAATTTATTCCTTTTAAATGGTAGGTAAAGAAGGAAAAATGTTGCGATTTGATTGGGGAATCATTTAAATAATAATAAAAAAGATTTTTGTACTTGTAAATGCCGGCGCTTTTCTATTCTTTTCAAACGGTGGATGTAATTAATGCCTTTCCAGACTGTTTAGATATTCTTTTTTTAAGAAGAGTCATTTTTTCAGTGAGTAGACTTTTTGTATAATGACTATATTTCAGCAATAATCTTTCAGTATATTGAAAGATTATTGCTGTATTTGTTTCAGTAAATAAGATGAGTATGGAGAAAAGAGTGATTATTTGAAAACAATCTTCATCGGTCTGCCTATCCAGACTTGTGGTTGTTCGAGATTGAAAATAGATGCTATGGTAGAAGCTACATCATATTGCATCATGCTTACGTCATCAAAACGAAGTCCTTTTTTAATATTCTTGCCGGAAATGATGAAAGCTGTTTCCATTTCTTGCATTGTCTTGCCACCGTGTCCTTTGTCAATGCCGCCGTGGTCGGAAGTTAATATAAAAATAGTATCATCAAGGATTCCTGCGTCTTTTACAGCCTGGACAATTTGACCGACATATATATCCAACTCTTTGAGTTTTTCATAATAGGCGGGAGTATCATGTCCTTCAGTATGTCCGGTATGGTCGGGGCCGTCGTAGCAGATGGCAACAAGGGCCGGATGTTTCTCTTTTATATAGGCTGATGCCATATTGCCTAATTCTTTGGGAGTTTTGTTGCAATCGGCAACATGATAATGATAGTTCAGAGAAAGGGTGTCCACTAAATATTTGATACCTTCCCATTCGTAGAGGCAACCGATTTCTGCTTCCGGACGGGCGTCGCGCAGCAATTGGAATACAGTCGGGAAGATTCCGTTCTTGTTCAATACACGCGACGGAAGTTCAGGTGTTTTGGATCCCCATTCGGTATATCCGTGAAGTTCCGGTCCGGCTCCCATAAACATGGATGCCCAGTTGATGGCGCTGGAAGAAGGAAGTGCCGAACGTTTCTTTAATGTATAAGAACCGTCTTCCATTAATTTTTTGACATTAGGCATATCTGCTTTGGGTAGGCTATATGCGCCCCAGCCATCTAAACCGATGAAAACAACGTGTTTGGCCTTGTCTTTTCCTTTGGCATTACAAAAATATGTGAAACAGAAGAGTAATGCGAATGTAGCGAGCAATGTTAAAAGGTTTTGTCTATTCATGATACTTTTATTTAAATGGTTAATGTTTTATTCGTTGTTTAATGAGCCGTCATCATTGACGATAAGCAAAGGTAGGGCTATTGTGAAAAGGAGACAAATATAATATTAGCATATACCAATACTTTTATACAAATTGCTTTTTATTTGTTTTTTCAGTGTGAATGGATAATAGTTTCCAGTACAACTGGAAACTATTATATGATGCTGATTATCACTTATTTCTCGTGATAAGAATGATCTCTTGGAAAATCATCTCCATCCCATGCTTTTTTCGAAGTCCAAGGCTGTGCGGCATCTGTCCAGAACGGATCATCTGCGGGAAGACCTAACGGCAGGAAGGCAAGTGACGCCATATATAAGCTGCCGTTATTGGTGTAATAATCGGAGATGCCGGGTTGTGAACCGTTGAAGCCCAGTGTTAGAAAACCTTTTTCATTGAAGTTGCGGTCGTTGCCAAACATACGCTCGATAACAGCAGTCATGCCGGCACGTACTTGTCCGTTTGTTAATTCTTTGGGAAGCCATTTTCGCCAGGCGAGTAAGGCTAAAGTTTGCAGGGAACCGGTGCGGTAAGTGATGGAACGTCCGACAACGGGTAGTGTTCCTTCCGGAGAAATAAGCCGCTCGAGAATCATGCCGAATCGTTGTGCCCGTGTGATTGCTTTCTGATAATCGCAGCCGGGCATATTCCATATATTTTTGTGTTTGCCGGCTTCGGTGATTATTTCCAGTGATTCTATATACATAGGATGTATCACGAAACTATTGTAATAATCGAATGCGAAGTTGGGGCCGTCCGAATACCAGCCGTCACCTACGTACCATTCTTCTATCTTCCGTAAGGAAGAACTTATACGGTAGGTGTCGCTGGGTGCGCCTGCTTTTCGAAGAAACGATTCAACAGTTGCACTGAACAATAACCAGTTGCTGTATGACGGATCAACTCGTCTGAGTTGAGTGAATTCATTGATGTAACGTTGTTTAGTGAGGCTATCCAACGGTGTCCATAAAGCATCATAGCCTCGTAGAAAACTTTCGGCGATATAGGCTGCGTCTACCAGTGTCTGACCCTCCTGGCGCCATAACAGATAGTCCGGACTTTTCGGGTCTACGGCATTGGCATAGCTTTTCAGTGCCCATTCGCGGAGCTGTTTACGGTGGGGGCCTTCTGTGGTGTTATCATCCGGCAGTGACAACCAGGGAGCCAGTCCCGCCATCAGTCGTCCGAAACATTCCATATAAGTGACATCTTTGTTGCGGCCGTCCCATGTCGGGCTTAATTCGACAAGCATATTTTGTTTTAGTGCTCCTTCGCTCATATTACTTAATACGGGAGCAGCCATCCGGTACATCACTTCGCACCATATTTCTCTGTCACACTTTTCTGTTTTCTTTTTTGCGGTGGCCTTTTCTGCCGGAATCAACAGAACGGTAACTATTAGTAAGAAGAACCAATTTAATCTATTCATGTATTATTTACTGTTTAAGGATTATTTTAATGGTCAGTTAACTGTTACTGACTGCTGTGACAAAGGTAGGGTTATTCAACTTGCGAGACAAATACAATCTTAGCATTAACTAATACTTTTGCTTTTTTTATCCCAAACTGATACTTTCCTGTGCGAAATGGGTTGTGATCTGTGTTCGTGTTTTGATTTGTTATATATTTGCCTGCAAACAAAATATTACTATGAAGAAGAATTGGATGTATGGCAGTGTGATGACTGCTTTATTGGCCCTGCTGGTAAGCGGCTGTGGTGATTCTCAACGGACTCTTGAGTTTCGCGGAATTTGTGTGGATGATCTGCATGGTGAAAATGGACTCTATAATCCCGGAAGAGGATTCCGGTTGGAGACGGCGGTGGATGTGTTGCACGAGAAAGATCGTCCGACAACGGAATTGTTGGAACTATCGGAAAAGTATGTAGCAGACAGTGTGTCACTCGCTCAAAGCTATTTCTATCTTACCTATTTAATAGGTGAAAAACTATCGGAGGAAAACTTCCAAACTATGCAAACCTATTTTGATGAACTACAGAAGTTGGGTAAGAAAGCGGTGTTGCGTTTTGCTTATGAGCGGGACTTTATGGGGAGAGCCGCCGTCGGTCCTACCGGAGAGCAGATTTTGGAACATTTGGACCAGTTGAAACCTTTCCTGGAGAAAAATAAAGACCTGATTTTGGTAGTGCAAGCCGGCATGATCGGTGCATGGGGAGAATGGCATAGTTCTATTCAGGGTTTGGAGAACTCGGAAGAAACAAAAGCAGCCGTGTTGGAAAAATTGCTTTCGGTGGTTCCCGTAGAGAGAAATGTACAAGTGAGACTACCGGAATTTAAGAACCTGTTGAAAGATAAACCGGAACTGTATAAAAGACTCTCGTTCCACGATGACTTTATTGTCATACGGCCTGACAGGTGGGATGCTGATATGCACGAAGGAACTGTCAAATTCGACCAGATTGTGAAAGAATCGCCTTATTTGGTGGTAGACGGTGAACTTCCCTGGGGATTTTGGAGTGTAGGTGCCGATCCGGACAGTCCTTCAGCAGGATGGATTATCGATGGTATGCAAACGGCGAGACGCCTGTTTCTCCAGCATTATACTTCATTGAGTATTATACATAATTATAAAGAGCAGCATCCTAATAACAGGTTTGATGAGAACAATCCTCCCGAATACTCCATGATTGTGTGGAAGAAAACAATGATAACGGAAGATTCACTTCGTCAGCATCATATGCCTGTATCCGACAGCTATTTTCAGAAGCAGGACGGAACGAAGGTACAACGTAATATGTTCGATTATATACGCGACCATCTTGGCTATCGGATTGAATTGCAGTCGCTTCAACTACCGGAAAAGTTACAGTCTGGTAAGGAAAACCGACTGAAATTAGGCTTGGTAAACAGAGGTTTTGCCACTGTCTTTGGGGAGCATCCTGTCTACTTTGTGTTGATTGACGACAAAGGGAAAGTCACCGAGTTCCTGACGAAAGCCAACCCGTTGGATTGGCAACCGTTCCAACCGGGAGACGCGGCATATACGCCATTGGTACATTCTGTAAATCAGTCTCTTCAATTACAAGGCTCAATGCCCGCCGGAGAATACAGACTGGGTCTGTGGATACCCGACGGTTCGGAACGGTTGAAATATAATCCTCGTTACGCCCTGCGCTGTGCGAATGGTAATACCACCTGGTGGGTGTCTGAAGACGGAAAATATGGCGTTAATGTATTGACAACAGTTGAGGTGAAATAACGATTAATTTTAATTTACCTGTATGAATAAAAAGGCTTCTGATAGTAGTGTCAGAAGCCTTTTGCTATTCTCAAGTGTTATAAATCAATACCACCGTGTACGCCACATAACAAAGTATCATAATCCCTCCTTCGATTCTTGTGATAGTCCTTTTGGCAAAGAACAGCCCGAATAACCAGAGCAGGATACCGGAACCTACTAGCGTAAGCAGGTCGAAGTTGGTAATTCCGCTAAGATGGAGAGGGGTGATGCTGGCACTACATCCCAGTACAAAGAATATATTGAAGAGGTTACTACCGATCACATTTCCAATGGCAATTTCCGGATTCTTCTTTAATGCGGCAACGATAGACGTAGCCAGTTCAGGAAGAGAAGTACCTCCTGCAACCAGTGTCAGTCCGATAATCGATTCGCTGACACCCAGGTTGCGGGCGATGCCCGTAGCGCCGTCAACAAACAACTGACCTCCAAAAATAAGGGCAGCCAAGCCTCCGATGATATAAAGAATGGATTTCCACCAGGGGAGTGATTTGATTTCTGTCTCCTCTTCTATGGTCGGAGGTGCTATCTGTCCCGCCTGTTCCGTTGTGCCCGGCTTGGAGGCGATGGCAAAGGTGTAACCCATGAAGATGACAAAGAAACAAAGTAATAATAAGCCGTCTACTCTGTTCAGGATATTCTCCGGAGCTTTATCCAGAAATACATCATTGGCACAAATCAGCAAGACAATAGAAGAAAGTATGCAGAGCGGTATCTCTTTTCTAAGTGTATTGCGGGTGATGACAATCGGGGCGAATAAGGCCGTGCAGCCCACAATCATCAACGTATTGAAAATGTTACTTCCCACCACATTACCTATGGCAATATCCGCGCTTCCTTTGAGGGCAGAAGATATACTGACCGTCAGTTCCGGGGCAGAAGTGCCGAATGCAACAATGGTAAGTCCGATCACGATGGGAGGGATGCGAAAACGCTTGGCTACCGAGGCGGCACCGTCTGTTAATCCGTTAGCTCCTAGAAGAATGAGGATTAATCCCCCGATAAGTAATAATATATTCATGCTTTTTTCTCTTTTAGTGGCAAAGATAATCAATTTGGAAATGGTAATGTCAAAAACAATCCGTATGTTTGCTCTGTTTTTAATGAAATGTTAGATTAACCTTAATTATAATCAAGGAATATAAGGTATGGAAATAAATAAAATAAAACGGTCGTTACTGGTGTTGTTCTTTTCTTTCCTGGCAATCGGAGCGCAAGCACAGTTGGAACAGGCGGTTAAGAAGATATTTGCCGGAGATACAATAACGGGCGGACATGTTCCTTTGAAGCGGGATTCGGATTCTATCCATCTGGTGAATATGCGGAAATCATTGGAAGAAGCCCGGCTCAACGAGGCGAATATGCGGATGGAAATGGAGCAGATGAAGCTCCAGATGGCTACCGCCGACTCCGTAAAATATGCACAGCAGCGACAGCGTATCGACTCCCTGCGGCAGTTCACTAAGGGCATGCCGGTAGTGGCGGACGGTGATACCTTATTTTACCTTTTCACCAAACGTGGCGGATATACTCCCCAGCAACGTGCACAGATGACCGGTGCAGCGATCGAAGAAATAGGAAGACGTTTTAATCTGAAACCCGATTCTGTTGCTATTGACCATTCGGACATTGTTTCCGATTTGATGTACGGCAGCAAAGTACTGCTTTCTCTTACCGATCAGGACGCCTTGTGGGAAGGAGTCTCTCGTGATTCGCTGGCTAAAGAAAGACAGCAGAACGTTGTCGCCAAACTGCATGAGATGAAAGCGGAGCACGGACTTTGGCGAATGGCAAAGCGTGTGCTCTATTTTGTGTTGGTAATTGTAGGACAGTATTTCCTGTTCCGCTTGACCAACTGGTTGTTCCGTAAACTGAAAGCGCGTATCCTGCGCCTGAAAGATACGAAGATAAAACCGGTATCCATCCAGGGGTATGAATTGCTAGATGCGCAGAAACAGGCGAACCTGTTGGTATTCCTGTCCAGTATCGGGCGGTATATATTGATGGGATTGCAACTACTGTTTACCGTACCGTTGATTTTCATCATCTTCCCCCAGACGGAAGGACTGGCATACCAACTGTTAGGATATATATGGAATCCGATTCGCGGTATCTTTGTGGGTATTATCGACTATGTGCCCAAATTGTTTACTATCATCGTTATCTGGTATGCCGTGAAATACTTGGTACGTCTCGTCTTGTATCTGGCACGTGAGGTGGAAGCAGGACGGCTCAAAATCAACGGCTTCTACCCGGACTGGGCGATGCCGACTTTCCATATCGCTCGTTTCCTGCTCTATGCATTTATGATTGCGATGATTTATCCTTATCTCCCGGGTTCCGATTCCGGAGTGTTCCAAGGTATTTCGGTATTTGTCGGATTGATTGTTTCGCTCGGATCAAGTACGGTTATTGGTAATATCATCGCTGGATTGGTTATCACTTATATGCGTCCGTTTAAGATGGGTGACCGGATCAAATTGAATGATACCACCGGAGATATCATTGAAAAGACTCCTCTAGTGACACGTATTCGGACTCCTAAAAATGAGGTTGTGACTGTTCCCAATTCATTTATCATGTCGTCTCATACGGTAAACTACAGTACTTCGGCACGTGAATATGGACTGATTATTCACTCGGAAGTATCTATCGGTTATGATATTCCCTGGCGACAAGTTAATCAGATACTGATTGATGCTGCGTTGAATACTCCCGGAGTGGTGGATGATCCGCGTCCGTTTGTGTTAGAGACTTCTTTGAGCGACTGGTATCCGGTCTATCAAATTAATGCTTATATCAAACAGGCAGATAAAATGGCACAGATTTATTCGGATTTGCATCAGAATATTCAGGATAAATTTAATGAAGCCGGCATTGAAATTATGTCGCCGCACTATATGGCTGTACGGGATGGAAATGAGACAACCACTCCCAAAGAATATCAGAAAAGTAACAATCCTTCCAATAAGGCGGGAGAAGAAAGTAAATCTGAATAGTTATTACTGTCACCGCCGTTATTATTGCTGTTGTGTTGTATAATGGATATCAAAACGTCCGTTAGTCAGACGTTTGCCGTTGCCGAAGGTTGCACTGATAATATTCAATTCTGGGTCGAAATGGCTTATAAAAGCTGTTCCGTCTTCCAGTTCTTCTCCTTTGAACCGTATATCGGTGAGAGTTGCTTCTTTGCCTTCCTGGGGAGATAAAATGATGAAGTGTATGTTGATGTCAGGTTTGACGGAAACATTGACGGATAGTTTGTCCTCCTCCGGATAGTAGTGGAATGAATCATACGTCCAGACATACGAGTGCCCCCAATTCAGGTATCGTCCTCCCACATAAATCCATCCGTCCATCAGACAGCCAAAGGTGTTGGCACCTGTAGTGGTGACAGAAGGTAAAACTGTAATGTCAATCGATTCATCTTCCGTACAGCTCCAAAAGCTGATGATGGAAAAAAGAATGAGTATATATTTCTTCATAGTGCTTTTTTTGAGTGAATGTTAGAAATAATAGGATAATCCCGTAGTGAAATTTATTCGTGTGAGGTTGGTATCATTATTGCCATCGAGTTTTACAATAACCCTTTCTCCGTGATAGTGGGTTCTAATTCTAAGCAGTTCGCTATACATATATTGTACTCCTAGACTGACTCCCAGATTGGGATTCAGTTTATAGGTAAGATTGGCATTGGTCAGGAGACCAATAGTGAAGGCTTTCACTTTCCGTGTTTTGCCGAACACCTCACTGTTGTTCCGTAGAATGACTCCACCGGGACCAGTTGTTACGCGGATTTGCCAATGTTTGGTGTTGGCATTACACATTCCGATTTGAGTACCAATGAAATGAACCCATAAATGGTCCTTCCCTTCAGGATGACTTCCTTTGGAAGAAAATCCGGAGTAGATTCCTCCAAAGACAAAACGTTTGAGAGGGCGGAAATTATATTGTCCATCCCAGCTTACGCCTTGTGCGAGTGTACGTTGGTAACTATGGGTACTTAACGTGAGTGTAGGAGGGTGATGGAACATAACACCGTAGCCCGCGTGAAAAGAGAACTCGTGTCGCTCAAAATCTCTCTGTGAGAAAAGTAGAGTGTGACAGGACAAGGTGAATGCGATTAGTAATAGAATCGCTTTTATGAGTGTTTGATTCATCTGGATTAGTTTAGATTGTGTTTCTTTTTTGCAAAAATAGAAAATAGTTCAGACTTTCTCACAGCGAATCAGAACTTTTTGCCCATTATTTAATGTACTGGCAAATAAGTAGGTATCTCCTCCTTCAGCCAAATGGATTCGTTTGCGGAGTTCGGCTACTGTGGCGGGGAAGTTACGGACAGTCACATTTGCTTTTTTCAGGTCTGCCAGATTTTCCTTTACTTCTTTTTTATTGAAACTGCACTGGTTGACAATACGGAATATTCTTCCGGGGAAGTTTTCAATGAAAGTATCGGAAGTATAAAGATGGCTATTGGGATGCAGTTTGCGGACAGGATAGGCTGCTGCAATGCTTCGGAAAGCACCGGCTTTCAGAAGGGAGGCATTCGGTTCGTAAAGATAGGTTTCTAAAGAATCCGTATATGTGCATTCGCTGCATTGTTCCTGTTCGCGGGTGAATACAAAGTGTTGTTCTTTTTGAGTTCCTTTTGTGAAAAGGTTCACACAATGAATGGAGATTTCTGCCGGTGATGTTTGTCCGAGTAGAATTAGTAGTTCCTTGCATTCGTTGTTGACGGACAGAATGTGAACTTCCTGTGTCTGTTTCAGTTCTTTCAGTGCTAATGAAAGATCGAGCATGGGGGAGAGTTTTATCATTACCCGGTTGGCCTTTTGAAGTAAAAGCTCTTCCAGTTCGGCTACGTTTGGTTCGCAGTCGGAGATGGCAACCGTTTTTCCGCCGTGCTCATTGCGGCGCGCAGGATCGAGGAAAAGGCTGTCTACGGGGGACATTACTTGCAGGTAGGTTACTCCATCTTCGTTTTTTATGTTTATATGGTTTAGATTCAGTACGGGAAAGTTATGTGCTGCTATTTCGCAGAGTTCCTCCTGACGTTCTACGTAAGTGGCGGATTTGAATCCGGTGGCAAGAAAAGAACAGTCAATGCCGAATCCGCCGGTGAGGTCGGTCAGAGAATCTCCCTGCAAAAGACGTGCTTTGTAGCGGGCGGTGATTTCTGAAGAGCATTGTTCCAGCGACAGATGTTTCGGATACCATATCTTTTCGATCTCCCACCATGAGGGAATCTTTTCGGCTGCTACCTTCCTTCCTGCAATTTGGGTGATGGCAGTTGGCATATCTATATCCGGGTACTTTTTAGCTTGTAAAGCCAGCACACGTACATCGTCCGATGAATGTTCGCGAATAAAAAGTTGGGTTTCAGGAGAGATTTGCATCATGGTGTTATTGTGTTATAGGATATTACAATGAATCGTCGAGCTCTGATTATGGGGTTGTTGAGTGTCGGTTATGGTATTAACTTATACTTCTGTTTGGCTACGTCCCGGCTGCAAAAATTGAAATGCCACCATTCGCTGGGTAATGCACGGAATCCGGTCTCTTTCATCACTTTTCGTAGCAGTAATCGGTTCTGACGCTCTGTTTCACTCATTTTTCCATTATGTACCAATCCGATCTCGTCTGTGATGTGTGCTTCCATGCCTAAGTGGTCTACTTTGGTTCCCATCGGTAGGGGCTGTCCCAGAGAGTCTTGGATACTGACGTCTACTGCCAGTCCGTAGTTGTGTAACCCGCCTCCACGGTTGGGGTTGGAGACATATTTATATTTGGACGTTCCTTTCACTACGTTCCACATCTTTTTCTGTACCGACATTGGACGTGCCGCATCGTAAATGATAAGACTATAAGACGGGTATAGTCTCTTTAAGGCTTTTTGTGCTTCTATCAGAGCGTATGCCGCATCCGGATGCAGGTAGGCTTCCGTTAAGTTGTCGTAAAGCACTTCGCCTGTGAAATTATCAGCCTGTGTATACATCAGTTTTACAACGAGACTGCTATCCAGGTCAGCTATATTGACGAGTCCTAATGAGTCCATGTAGAGAGCCATTTCGCTTCGCTCCGGTGGTGAAACGGTGGAACATTCTTCGCGTGGTTGTATATCCTCCGTCGTTTGTTCGTATTCCATGAGGGGAGTGCTCTCCTTTTCCTTATGACTGGAAAAGAAGGAGCATCCTGTCAGCAGTAAACAGAAAATAGCTAAACTATATTTTAGAATAATCATTCAACCTTTTGTATTTAGTGTGCCAAAGATACTTCTTTTTGGCTTTAGCTCCAATAAGCTACCTCTCTTACCGTTGGATATTAGCTGCTGCTTTCTTCAGATTGGCCACTCCTTTCCATGCGTCAAGCAGGTGCAAAACATGTTCGTCTTCGGCTTTGCTATGGTTGATGGATAACAGCTCCGCATATATTTCCAGTAATTTCTTTAAGTCTTTGACAGGCTTTTCTGGAAGTCCGGCCAACATTGCCACGATTAGTTTCTCCAATTCCCGGTTATGCAGCGGACTGACGTTTATCATTTGTTGCTGTATCAGATCAGTGAGTCTTTTCAGCGGTCCCCAGCCGGTATGTTGATGCGAACTTAAGATGCTGCCTATGCGTCCACTGTCTATGCAGCCTTGACCTACACGCTCTATCCAGATTTCGGCAGCATAGGAACGGGAAGTTTTATCGGCTACCAGCATGCAAGTGGCTTCCAGTAGATAAGACACTTCGTGCCATGTATGCCTTAACTGATGAAGCGCTTCAATGGCAGCTTGGGTGATACCTGCTTCCCTTACCTCATTTAACGTCGGGTCGTATATGGCGCTGCGGATGCACCATACCAATAGTGGCTCCGGTATATTGGGAGTTAACCATGCCAAACGTGGCAAGTCGTTCTGTATGTCGTCAAAACGTTCTATCTGTGGGTACATTTCAACCAGTAACGGATGCGGATCGTATGAATAGTAACTGACTCTTTCATTATATTTGTCTTTATTGATGACATGAGAGTTCTCGCTTTCCGGAATATCGAAAGTAAGAGTTGAACAAATCCATTCTACCGTTTTCTTGTTATAATCCGTGTACGAGTCAGTATACTGATAGGTTCTCCATTTAAAGTTTCCGGTCAGAAATTCACGTGGACTTTTATTATAGGAGAAATCTTTAAATTCAGCATAGATTGTTTCCGGTGATTTCATTAATCCTGCCATCATCCACCAGGAAGGATGATTGAAAGGTGCTTGGGGAAGTACGTCTTTTTCTCCCAGCAAAAAAGTGAGCAGGTGCCGGTATTCTCCTTTCAAACTTCGGAGGAGCAGAGGAAGCTCTTGCGACGAACTTTCCAGTGCCACTCGTGAAAGTGCTGTTTGCATATCCATATCGTCCGGTTCGGCATTTGCCTGCTGATATTGTTTTAACCTTTCTATCAGGGTTTCCGGAGCGATAAACATCGGTGTATGAGTGGGAGTGGACAATAGGGGCAAAGGTTTCTCCTTGCTTTCCAGAAGGTCTAATGTCCGGCATAACAGTTGCTTATGAACGGGGAACTTTATTTTTTTGTTCGTCTTTTCACGAATGGTGAGTTTTTGTAGATTACGATACCCCCATTTGCCTTTTTGAAGTTCGTCTTTTTGTACCATTTTCAGATGTAAGTTGTTTAACTCTTGGGCTTCTTCAGGGAAACGTTTAATCAGCAGTTTGGCATAGTCAAGGAGGAAGGTGGCCATTAACTGGTCTAATATACCATTTCGGGAACTTCCTCCGCTCATCAGCAATTTGTAGGCACGTTGGAGAATAGGGGTCCATTGAGAGATTTGTTTTGCTTCCTGTTGCCGGTCCCATTTCACTAAGGCTCCGAGTAACAGGTCGAAGTGATAGATCTCGTTCACGTCGAGCACTTGGCTGGCTAGAAATATCAGGTCTTCAGTGGAAGTGATTTCCTGTATCCGGTTGTCTTCACGGATGATAGGGAGTATTGGCTCATACGTGAAAGAGGCGGAATCTTCCGGCTCATTATTCTCCAAATACGCTTTCAGCTCCTTTTTAGTATTAGCCAACATGGTTTCCGTATATATGGAAAGTACCTCTTTTAATGTAGTAGATGCCGTCTCTCCATACGTCTGAATAAGTTTGACTATCTTACTTTGGGTGGATTCTTCCCGGCTCATCAGTCCTTGTGCGGCTGCACAACAGATAGTGTCGCGATGTTCTTTTCTTTCTTTTGCCAGCTTATGGAGTATTGCCAGTGTGTTTTGGTGAATCGCTTTCACGTCCGAAGCAAAAAGCACGGAAGTCTGACTTAGAAACTCTTCAACCTGGAATTGTGGGTGAGTGCATAAGTTCTTCAGCAGTCCGAGTATGATATTTACCGGACGGCTGTGAGGGGCGGACAGAACGGCAAATATTTCCGGTTGTAGTGTCAGTTGTTCTTCTGTGCTGGGGTTAAGTGCGGTAAACATGCCTGCAAACCAACTACTTAGGTTTTTGTTCAGATTCCGGTTGACGGCAAGCAGAGATTCTTTTAATACACGCATACGATCTAGTTGACCGTGTTCTACGAAGTATCTGAAAGAGAAATAAGGCTGTCCGCTTGTACGATTATCCGTCCAGTTTTGTCCGCAATCGTATTGGAACAGATACCAGATATGTTCTTTGAGTGTGATTGCCCGCTTTTGCAGGAAATCGGTATTGTTCATGTAGTTCACCAGATAACCGGCGATGGTTTGCGGAGAGGGTGTTAGGGTGAGTACTCCCTGTTCTATCCAATCCATCAGAGTTTCGTAATTCATTCCATAGAAACCGCCGAATTCCTTGCTTTCACCCTCTTTGAAGAAACTGTCGATCCAGGAAGGAATGTACCATGGGATCAATTCATTCAGTTGTTCCGTATAGATTCCCCATTCGTGTTTGCGGAATTCTTTTAGCGAATAGATGACGAGGGCGGTAAGATTGATGATACGATGCTGTTCGGGAGTTCCGCGTGTACCGTATGTGTTCTCGTTAAGTTGCACGAATTTATTGTAGTGTTCTTCCAATTTGTTAAGGCAGGGAACAAGCGTTTTTCGTTCTTCCTGCGTTAGTCCTTGCAGAAAAGGGATGATGGCGTCGCCTTGTCCTTTTTCTACTATCTCGTTGAGGCGTTCTTCTATGGTCATAATCATGAATTTGTTATAGGTTGTTGAGTGAAGTCGTCACTTTTTTCAGGTTGCTGTTTGTGCCCCATTCTTGCAGGCGTTGCAGGAGTTGTTTGTCTGTAACCTTGCTGTGGTTGATGGTCAATAGCTCCAGATAAAGTTCGAGCAGTTGTTTGAGTCCGGTAACGGGTTTGTCTGGCAATCCGCCTATAAATTCTGTGAGCAGTGCTTCCAGTTGCTGGTTGTGGAAAGTACTTCGTTTGTACATGCTTTCGTACACTTGTGTGGTGAAGCGTTTTAGCGGAGCAAGTTCCATCTGGATGAGGCGGGCCAGGATTTCTCCTACCCGGTGATTGTTTATTCTTCCTGTGGATATTCCTTCTACCCATAATTCGGCTGCATAGGAACGGACTGTTTTGTCTACAAAAAGCAGCGAACCACTTAGTAGGAACAAACTCATCTCTTTGAGCGGGCAGTGGAAAGACAACAGCATGCGCAAGGCACAGGCGAGGGTGCGTTTGCTGTCTTCCTGCGGAGTGCCGAAAGTCATGTAGCAAGTGATAATTTGGGCTATCAATGGTTCCGGGCGGTTGGGGAAACAGCATAGCAGAGGTTCCATGTAACGGGAATCATCCATGTTATATTTACTGTTGATAATCAGATGTTCCTGCCATAACTGGTGGCTGTTGTATTCAGTATATGTATGCCATTTGTAGAACTCGAGTTGGAGCAGACGCCTGTCAGTTTCGTATGATTTCTCTTTGGGTTTCACCTCTTTCCACTCGTAGTCTCCTGTCAGATAGTTGTGTGGTAATGTGTTACAGGCGAAAGATTTGAATGCTTCGAATTCCGTCTCCGGTGCTTTTACCAGTCCGGCGGCCATCCAGGCGGTTGGATGATTGTAGGGCGGTTCGGGTAGCGTGTTTTCATCCAACAGGAACAGAAAGAGATGCAGGTATTCATCTTGCAACAGTTGCCGGGCGGTGGCGATGGCTTCTTCTTTGTCTTCCATAGCACATCGGGCAATAGCTAGCTGGAAATCCCATGGACAGGGTTTCGTTTCTGCTTTCTGATATACGGCAAGCCGGCGTACCAGTTCGGTAGCCTGTACGTATGCCGGGGTATGGGTGGGAGTAGAAAGTAGGGGGAAGGCATTGCCTCCTTTTATTTTACGGATCACATTTAGCCATAAATGTTTGATGGGCGTGAAACAGGTTGCGTTGCTGTAGCCGGGTTTCCAGTCGGCAAGTCGTTTGAAAGAGCGCTCGTCATAAGCTCCTCTGTTTTCATCTATTCCTTTCAGCCTTTCTTCCAGTCGGGTGAACATATTTCTCAAAAATCCTGTGTTGGAGGTATCTTTCTGTGCCCATAAGCGTTGATATTCCAGTAGGAAGGTAGCGAGAAGATCTTCGTATGGCTCCCAGCTATTGGCAACGATAGTGGCAGCCCGCTGGAAAACAGGTTCCATCCGGTTGAGATCTTCTTTGTCCAATTGGGGATGGAAAGCAATGATGGCGGCGATGGTTGTTTCTATCTCCCAACTTTCCTCCATGTCGAACAAACGACTAAGCTGGAACAGGAAATCTTCTTTGTTGGCGGGGAAGGGAATAGGGTTGTCTTCCCTGCAGATGTGTACCGTTTCTCCCACACTTGCATCGGGCTCATGGGGTTCTTCTGTAGGCTGCGGTTTGAAAGAAGAGAGTATCGCATGCACGCTTTGAAACATCTCCGGTTGATAAGATTGCAGTGTTTCCTGGAGATTGGATGAAGAGACGTCTCCATATTTTGATATAAAATTAGCGGCTTTCTTTTGAAGGCTTTCGTCTTTCTTCAAGAAGAGTTGGCAGAGAGTGATGCAGCAGGGCTCTTTCATCTCGGGATGTTGTGCGACGATCTTTTCAAAGAGGGCGTAAATGGTAAGCAGCGAGTTTTTGGGGCTGGAGAAGAAAAGGGTGGTTGCACGTTCGATGAATTCCTGATAACGGAATCCTTCTTCGGATGCAATATTTTTCAACTGTTGCAACATCACGTTCACCGGTTTGGTATAGGAAGAGGTGAATATTTGCATCATCTCTTCTTGCAAGGATAACAGTTCTCCGGTAGTTGGTTGCAGAGTTTCGAAGAATCCGGCAAACCATCCTGCCATATCTTTTTTGAAACTCCGGTGGAAGGTGGCGAGTGTGGCTTTTAATAGGCGTTCTCTATCCAGATGGCCGTCCAGCGAAAAGCGGTAGAGAGCGGCACTGATACTTTCATCCCGTGCGGTAACTCCTTTTTTATAAGCCTCTTTGGCGCAATTATCTTGATAGCCGATGGACGATTCGTATTCGAAAATCGTCCAGATATGTTCTTTCAGGGTGATGTCACGCTTGAGTAATAACTCACTGTTGAAAGTATCGTTTCCTTTAGGTTCCTTATTTCTGATGCGGGTAATCCAGGGGAGTACATGTGCAATGCGGCTTGGAGCAATTTCTTTGAGGTATCCCATATCCATGAGCTGCATCAGCTGTTCGTAATTGAGATTGAAATTAAACCAAGTTTTGTCATCATTGATAAAATCCATCAGCCAGGTGGGGCAGTAAAGTGGGAGTAGTTTGCAAAGCATATCAAACTTTACATGATATGCCATATCCATCTCTCGTTTGTTGGCGCAGACAAACTGAACAGCGGATAGAAAATGTGCCCGTGCCGCACTGCAGGTTGTCTCACTACTGAAACCGGCAAACTTACTTTTTATCCATTGTAAATCCCGGATAACCGGCAGCAGCTTCCGCCTTTCTTTCATTGGTAACTCCAGTAATCTCTTGACAAAAGGGATTAATATCTTCTCTTCATTCTCCGGAGTATCCACATAAGCCTTGGATAATTTCTCGAGTTCTTTTTTTAGTTCTTCCATTGTACTAGTTTCTTTACTGCCAGAATATGTTTGCAAGCTCCCCGTTCTCCTTGATTGCTGCTGAACCAGGTGCAAGTGCAACGCTCCTTCTCACTTTCTCTGTCGAGAATGACCGTATGTCTGACACCTCCGCTTCCTGCCACGCGTGCTTCTGTCCGTTTCTCGTCATTCGATATGATTTCTACTTTTTCTTCTTCCAGTAGTTTTTCTGCAGCTATCATTCGAGGATTGAGACTTAAAATACGTTCGGTTTTGAAAGGCAGGCGACGGTAGAAGAAGCTGTTTTCATCCAAATCGAATCCTAATAACCCCATGGCTGCCAGCCGTGCCGCGAGGGAATCTACCTTCTCCAGGTCAATATGTTCCTCTATGGCAAAAAGAGTGGGGTTGAACTGTTGGTTGGCATAACTGTATTTATCCATTGCTTCTATCCATCTTTCGGGGACATCTTCGAGCAGAGATTCCAGTGCGGCGCCTTCTCCGGAAAATCCTCTCCAACATTCGCGGGAAAGAGAAAGGCTGAAGCGTACCGGACCGAAATAAAGTTGCCAAATGGTAGATTGCATGGTGGGATGCGCAAAGACTTTCAGCTCATCGGCAAATGGAAGCAAGGGCTCGAGCAGACGTAAGCGATGAAGTCCTCCAATGCAGACGGCATTCATGCTTTTCACCGGTGAAAAGGCGGGTTTTTGACCGCGCATCACTAAATAATAGTCGCATTTCACACTACTTTTCGGAAGAGTCTGGAAGAGTTGCAAGGTTTGTATGCGATTGAAGGAGTAGAGCTGTTCCGCAACGGATTGATAAATCTGTACTGTAGTCAGCCCTTTTATCCATTTCACGGGAAGAGGTACTTTTCGTTCTATCACTTTCTCACCTTTATGATAAAATCCCACCTCTTTGGAACCGACCGACATTACCATATTCTCCTGTCTGCCTATTCCTCCTAAGGCAGAAATCATTCCGGGATTAAAATCTACGTTTGTTGTCCCGTTTTCCAGAAATTCTCCGTCGTGTCCGTCAGGAAGCACGTCGACTCTGGCATATACACCTGCACAATTAGAGAATCCTTCAAAACGCAGGCGGTCATTTCCTGCGGTTACAATCGGATCTTTCAGCATGGAAAGCTGTGACGGTGTCAGATTAAAACTGGACTGCACAACATTGGATAATGCGATGAGGCAGCGTGCTGTCATGTAGGGTTGTGTCAACTTTCCCCAAAAGAAACAGGGTGCTTCTTTCTTTTCTATTTCGCTGTATTTGGCAAGAAACAGTTCGTCCTGATCGGCTGACCGTTGCAGTGCGGAAGGAGCTGCATATTGGTAAGAGATGGTATCAGTCATAGATAGTAAATCTGAATTTGGTTGTATATTCTCCAAATATAGAAATTAATTCTTAGTGAAAAAAAGAAGTAGGAGAATTTACATCGCTTTGGAATACTGATATTATAAAATATCGTCAAATGAAGCATTTATGCCTCTTTTGGCAGCAAATATTAAATACAATTCTTTATAGTCAGGCACAATTTTTTATACATAAAACAACTATTATTTATAACTATTCTTAATTTCTACGTTCCTTTTTGCCGGAAAATAATACTTTTGTTCCCATAATTAGAATGTTTTAGTAACAGATTCTAAATTAAGTCTTATGAATTTTTAAAGATGAAAAAGACAGCTGTTTGTGAAAATCGCTAATATTGTTTGTTTTGTTTGTGTTATCCCATTTTGAGTCAGGTGTGACTTCAAAATGGGATTTTCGCTATAAGGACAGTCTCAAAACCACCTGAATACTATCAGAAATGACCTAAATTCTATCAACTGATAGATTTTCCCCTAAACAATGTTTGTTCTTCACCTGCCACATTTGTTGAAAACGCGTAAACTTGCAACATCGAAATGATGATAACGAATACTCACAATTTAAAAATAACGTATATGAAAAGTTTAAGCTTCAGGAAAGATCTGATAGGAGTACAGGATGAATTACTCCGTTTTGCATATAAACTGACAACCGATCGTGAAGAAGCAAACGATTTGTTACAGGAAACCTCATTAAAAGCATTGGATAACGAAGATAAATATACCCCCGACACAAATTTCAAAGGATGGATGTATACTATAATGCGGAACATCTTTATTAATAATTACCGCAAAATAGTGCGCGATCAGACATTTGTCGATCAGACTGAAACCCTCTACCCCCTAACCCTGCCACAAGATTCAGGTTTTGAAAGTACGGAAAGAGCTTACGATTTAAAAGAAATGCATCGCGTAGTCAATGCTCTGCCGAAAGAATACAGAGTTCCGTTTGCTATGCATGTTTCAGGATTCAAGTACCGTGAGATTGCAGAAAAGCTGAATCTTCCGTTAGGTACTGTAAAGAGCCGCATATTCTTTACCCGTCAGAAATTGCAGGAAGAATTAAAGGACTTCCGCTAAACGTTTACTATCAATTTTCAGTTGGTATCAATAGGTATAGGGCAAAAGGATCTCGTTTCCTTTTGCCTTTTTTATTTTATGTATTGGAGGTATACCTACTATGGGGATTTTTTCAGTAACTTTGTCGCTGGGTAATAGACTGTAAATAAAAAATATAGATGTTATGATAAAAGCAATCATGCTCGATGTAGATGGAACATTGGTGAGTTTTGAAACTCATAAAATATTGCAATCTTCTGTTGAAGCTCTTAAGGAGATTCATGACCGTGGGGTTCGAATAGTCATTGCTACTGGTAGAGCGGCAGGCGACCTTCATGAAATAGCTGATGTTCCGTATGACGGAATTATTGCATTGAATGGTGCCGACTGTGTTTTGCGGGATGGCACTGTGATAAGAAAGCACCTTATTCCGAAAGATGATTTTAAGAAAGCCATGGAAATAGCAAAGACCTTTGATTTTGCAGTCGCTATTGAATTGGATGAAGGTGTGTTTGTTAATCGTCTGACTCCGACTGTCGAACAGATTGCTAAAATCGTGGAACACCCTATCCCGACCGTTGTAGACATTGAAAACCTGTTTGAAAAGAAAGAGTGTTGTCAGCTTTGTTTTTATATCGATGATGAGATGGAACAAAAAGTGATGTCGTTTCTGCCTAATCTTTCCTTGTCGCGCTGGCATCCTTTATTTGCTGACGTAAATGTGGCAGGAATAAGTAAAGCAACCGGCCTTTCGGTATTTGCTGATTATTATGGGATCGGAATGACGGAAATAATGGCTTGCGGCGATGGTGGTAATGATATTCCTATGTTGAAAGTTGCCGGAATCGGAGTGGCTATGGGAAATGCATCGGAGATAGTCAAGGCTTCAGCCAATTTTGTTACTGATACGGTGGAGAATGACGGGCTTTGTAAAGCGCTGAAACATTTTGGAATTATTTAATATTGGGTACTCTATAGCTTAATATTATAGGTGTTATTCCCCTATTGCTTATTCTTCGCCATTTCTGCTTTGTCCGTTGCTGTTGTTTTTACCTGTTTGGGAACAATTAGTTATCTTTTATTCTAGTTGGAGGATGGCTATAAAAAGGAAAAATTCCTGCAAGTGAAGCACTTACAGGAATTTTCAGTGGACCAGCCTGGGCTTGAACCAGGGACCTCCAGATTATGAGAACGATAAAATGATATTCAGTGACAGTCTGTTTTACTAATATTGATTGATTATCAGTAAGTTGTGAATTTTACTATTTCCTATGAAACTCACTAAATACCCCTAACTGAAACCGTTTGTTTACGCATTGTTTACGCAGAATTATGGGAGGGAATGTCGGTTATCAAGCCCGTTTGGGGTAATGCAAGTGCCCAATCTTGTCTTATACAAGTCGTAGTACAGTCGCAAATAATTTATGTTTTTGCGACATGGTGAATTGCGATTTTAACATGGACTACAAGGAAACTCTGACACTTCGGATATCAACTCTGTCACCGATAGAATTCCAACTCTGACACTTTCAACATGAACTCTGACACTAGCAAAGAACTAACTCAGCCACTTTAATGCTTGAAGCTCGACAGAGCGGAGCCGATATAATCGACGAATAGAGTTTCTCAATCTTATTCAATACTTCTGAGGATGAGCCAGAAATAATCTTAGGTGTTATTGAAAGATGATGTATCTCCTCTCCGACATTAATTCTTTCAGGAGAATATCCAACCCCAAAATCTATGTTAAGCGTTAAACCAGAATACTCTTCAAGGATAGGAATACATATTTCATCAGTTGCACCAGGGAAAACAGTCGATTCAAATATAACCAAATCTCCCTTTTTAAGATTGCTTCCAACAACGAAACATGCGCTTTTTAATGGGAACAAGTCCGGCTCGTGCGACGACGTGACGCCTGTTGGAACACATATTACAAAAACATTACAATCTCTGATAGCGTTACTATTAGAAACAATAATGCTGTTCCTAATAGCTGCATTTATATTTTCCTCTTTCTCGCACCTCTTTGCATCAATACCACGAGAAAGCAGAGTTGTTCTCTCATTATCTGAATCAAACCCTACGCAATGATAGTGTTTTGAAAATAGGCAAAACAATGGCAACCCAACATAACCAAGACCTAATACAGCAATCTTGGGAGTAAAAAATTGTTGTATATCTTCGTTTTTATTCTTATTCATGATACTTTTTTTATCTCATATACTTGAAATTAGGAATGACAAACACGCTATAAACTAAAGATGCAAGAAGTATACGATCTGTAATGAATTGCATTCATCAATCTTATCGTATACATTTATAGAATCCGAGCCGTTAATGTCATTTCCATTGTTGTATGGAAGTTCCACCGTTGATGGGTCGGCGAGGATCTATTTTCAAGACAGAAGCTATCTTGATAACCATCTCAAGTGATGGTTGCGCCGTGTTAGAGCACCATCGAGAAACAGTTGCTTCATTTTTTTCTAGTTGCTGTGCCAACCATTTACCAGTACGATTCTTTTCGGCTAAAACAACTTTTAATCGATTAATCATCTTATTATCAGTAATTACCTCCGATTTCATAGATTAATTTATTGATGTAATGTGCAAATTTACAACAAAATCCACAATCTTCATTCATTCCAGAGAATGTTTTCACAGATAGACGACATTCGAAAGTTGAATGATTACTTTACTTCCCATTGAGGCATCATAAATATGTAACACAAAACTCACAATGAGTTTTTAAGTTTCGCAAGTAAATTTTAGCCCACCAGATCAGAATCACCTACTTGTCGAAGACCAATTTCACTGCTTTGATTTGTTTGTCGTTTGATATTACCTATTCAGTCAGATCCATGGTATCATAGTTATATGAGCTATATAATCAACAATTAGAATTGGATTGATAATACTTCCCTTGTATTTGCAGGTGATATGCAGATGTTCCTCGGTGCAGCGTCCCGTATTGCCTGTAATCCCAACAACATCACCAGACAAAACAGCCTGCCCTTGTGATACAGAGATTTGAAACAGGTGGTAATAGCTGACGGTGAAGCTGCTGTGTTGTAACGTGACATACTTTCCGGAGACTTTGTCCTATCCTACCTTTCGCATTCTACAGTAAATCCTCAGTTAGGTTTGTATTTTCTGTTTGATTTTTGATTGGGTAAGGATAAAGTTGAAATGGGTTAATATGAGTATATCGGATTGCGATAATAATATCTATAGTGCTAAAAAGTCGCCACTCTCTTTGCCCATTCAATGATTTTGGCTACTTTTGCGGTTGAGTTATTTGACAGCAAAACATAGCAAAACGCTGAAAATCGCACGGTTTCTTAGTCGTTACCGCTACTTTTCAGATAGCTTGCTAAAAGTTTATTCCTCAAATGGTTAAGTCAAATCATTGAAAATCTAAAATAACAAATCAACGTTAAATAACGCCTCATATTCAGCACAATTCTTGGCTGCGTCGCAAATAATTTGTATTTTCACGACATTTATAATACAAATGGCAAGTATAGAAGATAGTATTTTTGCAGCTATTAAAGCCAAAGGAAGAGGAAGCATCTTCTTTCCTTCTGATTTTATGTCATACGGAGAAGCCAAGGCTGTTGGCAAAAGTCTTGAACGACTGACTGTAAAAGGTAACATCATCCGTTTGGCAAGAGGCATATATTCATATCCTGAGATTGATACAGTCTTAGGACTTGGCATATTGACGCCATCCATAGAACAGATTGCAGAAACCATAGCCCGTAGGGATAAAGCTCGTATCGTACCAACCGGCATTTATGCTATGAATAAATTGGGAATATCTATTCAAGTTCCGATGAACGTAGTTTATCTGACTGATGGCGCGCCTCGTAAAGTGAGTTTGGGAAACGGTCGCTCAATACAATTCAAATACACAACTCCTAAAAATCTCTCATTCACAAATCCTCTTGCAATGTTAGTTATGTTTGCCCTAAAAAAGATAGGGAAAGATAATATGGCTGATGATATGGCCACGCAAATAAAAAAACGTGCTTCAGAAAGAACAAAAAGAGAAGGTACTGGCAGACGAAGTACTCATGCCAGTATGGATAAGAACCTTCACAAGGCAAGCGTATGAATAATTGCTTTCAACTGTCCAAGGAACAACAGCAAATGGTGCTAACTCAGGCAGTCTGCAAGGATAGATTTGTCTGTACAAGTTGTATTATAGCGAGTCTGTAGTGTTTGATGAGTTAATTGATAATTTACAAAGAAGAACAAATTATACATTGCTTAATGTTGCATGATTAAATTAGTTGAATATGACAATGGAAGAAAAAGACAGACTTTTCAAGTCGATTCAAGATATAGTGAATGACAATCCGGTTTTAGTAATTGGTTGTGGTGCTTCTATGAATTACGGCATTCCTGGTATGTGGGACTTGGCGATGGCAATAAAAGCAGATTTTACAAAGACACCGCCCATTTCTGAAGAATCCAAAAAATGCGTAAATGAGCTTGTAGGAAAACTTGACGCAGAAATGGGATTGGAAGATGCTATGCTTAGCCTAAAATGTACAGAAGAAGTAGAAAATAGGATACTTAAAATTGTATGGAATCAGATTAAGCCAAAAGACAATAACGTTTTTATGGACGTAGTTCAATCACGTAGTCGTTTACCTTTGGCTAATTTGCTTACACATCTAATATATAATAGGGCAGATGCTGGAGTTGATGTTGTAACAACCAACTATGACTGCCTTATAGAATATGCTGCTTCTCAAACAGATGCTTATGTAAATTGTGGATGTTCACAATCTCATATTGGACAATTTATTGGCTTTGACCACAAAAATCAATTGGCAAAATTGAAAGATTATGAGGGCTGTGTAAATATATACAAGATTCATGGTTCATTAGATTGGTTCGTTGATAACAATGGAGAAATGTATAATTATCCTAACCTAACATATATACCAGACGAAATGAAGCCGTGTATAATAACCCCAGGAACAAATAAGTATGAGCGTGCATTAGAAGACCCTCATAGATCTTTAATCTCGTCTGTTGATGGCTTGTTCAAAGAAGCTTTTGGCTATATGTGCATAGGCTATGGTTTTAATGACAAGCATATTCAACCCAACTTATTAAAAATGGCTATTGATAGAAAAAAAAGAATTCTGATAGTCACAAAAGATTTGACGAAAAAGATAGAGAATGAGGTCATTGCTAAAGCTAAAAATTACATCATCGTGTATTCGGATGGTGCTAATGGTACAAGATTCAAAAGTTCATCAGAAAGGATTGAAATAGTTGATGACACGACTGAATATTGGAGACTGGAGAATTTTATGTCAATCATATAACAATTATGACAGAAATGATACTTGATTATAGAGAAAACGAATTTATCGGCAAAATAGCCAGTGTGGATACAGGTACGGCAATTGCATTTATACTTGATGATAAGAACATGTCAGAATTGCAAATCAATCAGTTGATTGCAGTTAATAGTCCTCGTGCTGGAACCCATATCATAGGTATGGTTGTAAAAATGTCTCGCCGTATTGACGAAAAAACACTTCAAAATGACATTTATTTTGAGCATGATGATGACAATGATGTTTTACCATCAAATGCCATAAAATTAGTTTTTGTTGGAGAACTACGTGACAAAGAAGGTATAAAAATGAATGTATTTAAACGCAATGTGACAGCATTACCAAACATTCAAGCTTCTTGTTTTCGAATAGATGGGGATAAACTGACAAAACTAATGGAATGTATTTCCACTATTGCTGTAAATGCAGTGACTCCATTGTCATTAGGAAAGTATTTTATAGATGAAAACTCCACAGCGTATATTGATGGAGACAAGCTTTTTCAACGTCATGCAGCCATAGTCGGTTCTACTGGCAGTGGAAAGTCTTATTGTGTTGCAAAGCTAATTGAACAAATGGCGGAACTTAAATCTGTAAATGCTGTATTATTCGATATACATGGAGAGTATTCTGATGATTCTTTCAAACGGGATGGAATAACACAACTTAAAATTGCAGCACCGAATGATTTGGAAACTGCAAACAAACTTGATAAGGGTATTCTGATGGTTCCATACTGGTTGTTGAATTATGAAGAGATGCAAGCATTGCTATTAGACCGTAGCGACAGTAATGCGCCCAATCAAGCTATGCAGTTGTCTAAACAAATAATGACGGCAAAAGAAAACACTGTAAAAGGTACGGAATATGAAAGTAAGATTACGTTAGATAGTCCAATTGTTTATGATCTGAATGCCGTTTTACAAAAGCTTCATGATCTTGATACCGCAAAGGAACAAGGTGCAAGGGGAGAAAAAGCCGGACCTTTTAATGGTAAATTGACTCGTTTTAATCAGCGTCTCGAAAATAAAATGTCAGATAAGCGCGTAGGCTTCATGTTCTCTCTTACAAATGATGAAATGGAATTTGACTGGCTACATAAATTTTGTAAGCAGCTTATGGGTACATCAAAAGTTAATAATGGCGGCATTAAAGTTATAGACTTTTCTGAAGTACCTTCAGACATACTTCCTCTTGTTATAGGTTTAATAGCAAGAATTATTTTCTCTGTGCAGCAGTGGTCTGCAAAAGAAAAACGACATCCAATCGCGTTGCTTTGTGATGAGGCGCATCTGTATGTTGAGCAAAATGAATCTACCGATGCTGTGTCAGCAATTAGCTTAAAAAGTTTTGAACGTATAGCTAAAGAAGGTCGAAAATACGGTGTTAGTTTGGTTATAATCAGTCAAAGACCATGTGAAGTTAATAAAACAGTTTTAAGCCAATGTAATAATTTCATAAGTTTACGACTTACAAATGTAGAGGACCAAAATACGATTAAACGTCTTTTACCAGATAATTTGGGAAATATAGCCGATAATCTTGCATTATTAGACATAGGTGAAGCGATTGTTGTAGGAGATGCGACTTTGCTTCCTTCACGTATTAAAGTAGAAGAACCCAAAATAAAACCAAAAAGCAATACAGTGCAATTTTGGCAAGTATGGGGAGAAAATGACAGTACTCAAGATTTGGATGCAGCCGTAGGAAATATCATAAAACAATCAAAATCAGAATAATATGATACGATATATTATAGACAGTACATAATTTTTCTTACAAAACGACCTGTTTAATTCACAATAAAATTGGGAAAAACGCAATAAAATAGACCGATTCTTTTAAAAATGCTTATATTTTACACAATTTCAAGGAAAAAATCAGTAATTTTGTAAACTAAGCATTCGAAAACGGCTACAGTATGGAACGAAAAATCAACCGCATCAAGGTTGCCTTGGTAGAAAAGGGCAAAACAAATAAGTGGCTTGCCGAGCAGGTTGGCAAGGATCCTGCCACCGTGAGCAAGTGGTGTACAAATGCAGCGCAACCAACATTGGAGATGCTGATGCAAATATCCAGGATACTTGATACCTCTCTCGACTCCCTTGTTCGCTTTGAGGAACTACCAGAAATAGAAAAAAATCTATAACAGCTGCATTTTTCATTAGGATTCCACGATTTGTGAAAACCTAATTACAATTCAACAGGCAAATTTGTAACATTATGGCAATACTTACAGTATATACTGAACTGCTTGATAACACATTAGATGGTGCTCGTATCATCGATATGGACACTCAACGATCATGTGCTTGTTTCGTGTTACCAAAAGATAAGGTAGCTGAAGTTGGTGTTAAGCATAAGTGGGTGAAACAACACTCGTTTTATATACTCCTCGGTACGTACCCCAACACTGGAAAGCGTATTGGCTATGTTGGTGAAACAAATGATTTCACTCATCGAGTAATTGATCATAAGCAGAAGAAAGAGTACTGGGATACAGCATTTGTGTTTATCTCTAAATTAAATGAAATTTACAAGAGTGAGGTAAAATACTTGGAATATCTTGGATTAAAGGCTGCCAACGAAGCTGGCAACTATGAGATTGACAATACTAAGAAAGTAGAGAAGGAAACATTATCGCCACACAAAGAAAACGAGATGAATGCTTTCTTTGAGGATATTTTGTTCCTTACCCGATTCTATGGTTGTGAGATTTTCGATAAATCAAGAGAAGTCATTAAGTCTACAAATTATCATGAGTTTCATTTGGATATGAATCAAAAAGGTGTTCACGCTACGTTGCACTATTATCCTGATACAGACGAGTACTACCTGAAAGCAGGTAGCAAGATTCTTTCCAAAGACATGTCAAGTATGCCTAAGGAGGTCGGTATGATGCGTGAGGATTTCCGAAATAACAAGAAGGCATGTCAGAATGACGGAAACCTTCTCACATTGTTACAGGACGTAAATGTAACAACTAAAAAACATTCGCCATCAGGTGCAGCTAGTTTTTGTACAGCCACAGCAATGCAAGGAACAACCGCATGGATTGATAACAACAACAAAACATTCGGGAAAGTCTTTCCTAAAGAAAAATAACATGGATATACAAGAAATAAAGAATACGATACATGCCCTTGTAGAGAAATACGGATCGAATCGTGATTTCTACAGAACTTCAAATTTCAACGAAACACAGGTGAGGAATGAGTTTCTTGACCTTTTGTTTGAAGCTCTTGGTTGGGATATTCGTAATATATCAGGCAAGAGAACAAATGAGCGAGAGGTACTTCTGGAAGAATCACTTAAGACCAATGCCGCTACTCATTCAAAGAAACCGGACTATACGTTTCGCCTCTTTGGGGAGCGTAAATTCTTTTTAGAAGCAAAGAAGCCATGTGTAGATATTAGTACTGATGATAATCCGGCCAAACAGGTTAGACGTTATGGTTATACGGCTAACCTTAAGATTTCTGTACTATCTAACTTTGAAAACTTATATATCTATGATACTTCATATAAAGTTGAGGAAAGAGATACTCTGACCAAGGCTCGTATCAAAGCATATCATTATACTGACTATGAAAATGTAGTAGAAGAGCTTCTTGAATTGATAGGAAAGGAATCCGTATATACAGGGCACTTTGAAAAAGTTTGGGAAGACATTGAACAGAATGTAGTACATCAGTCGGTAGATTCGCTATTTCTGGAGCAAATAAATCAATGGCGTTTGATGCTCGGTCAACAAATTCTTTCTCATGTTCCAGACTTGGAGATTGATTATCTTGGAGATATAGTTCAGAGCTACATAAACAAGATACTTTTCCTTCGTGTTTGTGAGGATAGAAATATTGAGACTTACCAACGTCTACTTTCTATTGCTGACCATAACAGCTATGAAGAACTTGTGGCAAAGTTTAGGGAGGCTGATAAAAAGTATAATTCAGGTCTATTTGAAGAGCTAATTTCTGAGGATGTAATTGGAAATGTGAGTTCTTCGTTTTGGACAATTATTCGCCAGCTCTATTTCCCAGAAAGTCCATACTCATTTGCTGTGCTTTCATCAGATATTCTTGGCCACATTTATGAAATATTCTTAGCAAAAAAACTAGCAATAGTAGACGGCGAACTTAATATTGTCAAAAAACCAGAGAATGCAGAACGCGATATTGTTACTACACCAAACTTTATTGTACGTGAGATACTGCGTCAAACTGTTGCTGATATAATACAAAGTAAAACTGCAGAAGAGATTAACTGTTTAAAATGTGCGGATATAGCGTGTGGGTCTGGCGCATTCTTGTTAGAGCTATATCAGTTGCTCTATGACTCCTTAGTAGATTACTATCTTGAAAATGACAGAAGTAAACTTATTCAAACAAGTATTGCCACTTACAAGTTGTCATACGAAATGAAACGTAATCTACTACTTAACTGCATCTATGGTGTTGATAAAGACTATAATGCAGTTGAAGCATGTAAATTCGGATTGTTACTTAAATTGCTTGAGGATGAGGATATCAATTCTTTGTCTTCTTTCCATCCGATATTGCCAGACCTATCAAACAACATCTTCTATGGCAACAGCCTTTTAAGCACGAAGGACGTTCCTGAGGATGATTCTCTCGAAATCAATCCGTTTGATTTTGAGAACAGAGCCTTCGACTTGATTGTTGGTAATCCTCCATATATGAAAACCGAAGATATCAAGAAATTTACTCCGAAGGAAAAATCTCTTTACGAAAAGGGGAATAAGTATACGAGTGCCTACAGGCAGTATGACAAATACTTTCTTTTCATAGAGCGTGCATTGAGTCTTTTGAAACCCGATGGGCGCTTAGGTTATATTGTCCCAAGCAAATTCATGAAGGTTGGGGCAGCAAAGAGACTTCGTAACCTTATAACCGACAACAGCTATCTCAAAACCTTGATTTCGTTTGGTGCTCATCAGGTATTTGCAGACAAGTCAACCTATACTTGCATTATTGTACTGGAAAAGAATCAACACGAGAATTTTGAGTATTCGGAAGTGAGTAACTTTGTGGGGTGGAGAGTCCAGAATGCCGATGCAAATAAGTTTTGCTACCGTTCATCAACCAACATCAATTCAGATACTTGGGTATTGTGTACGGACGAGCATTTGCCATTATTAAATATGGTAACCACCCATGCTAAACCGCTTGCAGAAATTGTTGGCGATGATTATATTTTCAACGGAATCCAAACAAGTGCAAATAAGGTTTATGTCTTTGTTCCAAAATCAGAAACACGAACGACCTACACTTTTAAGGCTTTTGATGGCAACGACTATGAAGTGGAAAAAGCTGTAACAAAGCCCTATTACAAAACTATTCAGGGCGAAGACGCTATGAGTTCTTATCGTACATTCAAGCCCAATGCCCGTGTTTTCTTTCCATACAAGAAAAATCAAAATGGCCGTCTACAGTTGATTCCACTTACAATGATTCAAAGACGCTATCCCTTGTTCTATGCTTTCTTAATGGCAGCAAAGCCTGAGTTGAGCAAGGAATCTAGGGATATTCAACCCAAACCTGCAACCGCAGAAGAATGGTATCGTTACGGAAGACACCAAAGCTTGGAGGCATGTGAAATAGAAGAAAAAATGATTGTGGGAGTGATGTCACAGGCAGACAAGTATGCCATAGACAACAATGGTACCTTGGTATCATCTGGCGGAACCGCTGGGTATTGTGTGGTTAGTGTTCCTTCGGACTGTGAGTATTCAATTTACTACATACAAGCCATATTGGGGTCAACACAAGGCGAATGGCTTGCTTCTCTCTATGGCGAAATCTTCCGTGGTGGCTATATAGCTCGTGGCACAAAGGTGCTGAATCAAATACCAATTCGAGAGATTGATTTCGCAAATCAAGATGAGCGAAAAGTTCATGATGATATTGCCAATCGACAGAAGCTGCTCATTGAATTAGGCGATAAGATTAGCAAGGAAACAAAGAGCCGAAGAAACCTTGTGCCGCTACAACGCCAATTTAATTCACTGAGACAAGAACAGCAGAATGCCATCAACAATCTTTACGGCATGTCAAATGAAGAAGTAGCATTAATCCCAAAGATTAAAGAACTTTATGCAGCTGATTGAAAATGCAACAAGCCAAAAACTGAGAGGTGCTTATTATACACCTCCTGCAATAGCCAGATTTATTCTACAATGGGGGATTAATAGCAGTAGTGATTTGAATATACTTGAACCAAGTTGCGGTGACGGTGTATTTCTGGAGTGCATTGCTAATGATAAGATGCTTTACAATAGTGTTATTGCTGTAGAATATGAAGAGAAAGAGGCAATGAAGGCTCGAGCAATAGCGTTGCATGATTCTGAGGTAATCAACACCGACTTTCACCGTTTCTGTCTTGCCACAGACAAGCGTTTCAACTTGGTAGTTGGGAATCCGCCGTTTATCCGCTACCAGTATTATGCCCCTGAACAACAGAAGCTGGCAGATGAAATATTCAAGCGTTCAAAGTTGAAGAGAACAAAACTAACGAATGCCTGGGTCACTTTCGTGGTAGGATGTAGCCAACTGTTGACCGAGACAGGTAAGATGGGATTTGTTATTCCATCTGAACTTCTTATGGTCAAGTATGCTCAGCAATTGCGTCAATACCTTGCAAAGAACTTTAACAAGATAAACATCATTTCTTTTGAGAATCTCGTATTTGAGGAAATTCAGCAGGAAATTATTCTGCTGTTGTGTGAAAAAAATGGCACAGACGAGCACTTGATTGAGCACATCGAAGTAAAGGATGCAGATGGCTTGCTCAACCTTAATCCCCACAGACTGAAATTTCCTACCAAGAAAATAGATTTCCATACAGATAAGTGGACATATTATTTCCTTGAAAAAGAAGAACTCGACCTGTTGGAGAAGGTTAAACGTAATATGCCCTCTATTGCTACTTACGCAAATGTGGAAGTCGGAATTACGACAGGAGCAAATGATTACTTTACCGTACCGAAATCTATAGTAGACCTTTACAATCTTGAAGAGCATGCAAGGCCTATGGTTGGCAGAAGCGTACAGGTGAATAGCTTATGTTTTACGAAAAAAGATTGGCAAGCGAATGTGGCTTCGGGAGCAAAAGCGCATCTTTTGGTCTTTCCTCATGGAATAAAAGAGAATAGTAATGATGGTGTAAAAGCTTATATCGAAAACGGGGAAAAGGAAGGTGTAAACAAGGGCTACAAGACAGGAATACGTGATGAATGGTACATAGTTCCATCCATTAAGCTTTCAGACGCTCTTTTCCTTCGCCGCAACAATCTGTATCCGAAATTCGTGTTGAATGAGGCAAAAGCCTACACTACAGATACTATGCACCGAGTATTCATCAAGGATGGTGTGAACAAAAAAGCATTTGTGGCAAGTTACTATAACTCCCTTTCATTCAGTTTTGCAGAGATTCTTGGTCGAAACTTTGGTGGTGGCTGTTTGGAACTCATGCCAAGTGAAGTTGGTGGAATCTATATGCCTTATCGTGTTGAAAACGAGTCGCTATTCGCAGAAATCGACAGAATGTTGCGTCAGAAGAAAACCGCAGACGAGATACTTGATTATACCGACAAAATAATCCTTCATGAAGGTATGAAATTTAGTATGGAAGAGGTTCAAACAGCTCGTTCCATTTGGCATAAGATTATGGGCAGGCGTTTAGGCCGTGAGACTCTTGAGAAGGAAGAAGTGAAGGCTGAGAAGAAGACAAAGTACGCTCAACTGAATTTTCTTGACCTATTCGAACAGTATCAGGACAATAGCATCGTTGAGAACCACATTGTTCGTGAGGATATGGCTGAATACGTTGCATCATCTCACAAGCATCTTATCGATGAGTCTAAGAACGTGCTCATCAGCCTTGTTAAGAAGGATAACTTCGAACAATACCTTGATAAGTCTGCCAAGATTTATTATACAGGTAAGAAATTCCCATCAAAAGTTGCGCTCAACAAGTTGTACTACTTCATGCCTTATTTGAAGGGTAAGGGCATTCGTGACTTGTACTTGATAAAGATTGCCCGAGTAGGCACACGCAGGGAAGGTCAATCAGGTGAAGATAAGAACGACTTCCGCCTGGTCTTCGAAATTGAGTACGTAACCCAGCTTTTTGATGACTATCAGTCAATAGACTTGAAGATTTGGAGAACGTTTACAGATACTACATTGAAGGATTTGTTAAAATAGATAGATTGTGATTTACAAGACCTTATATAACAATTTGAAAGGTTGTTCTATAGATAATAATTCTGAGAACGATATTGTGTTACGCCTAAAAAAACAATATGCTGTATTATGTGAGTGTTTGGATAAGAATTACTTTCATAGCCACAGGATGTGTGAATCTAAACAAAAGCTACATGATATTTGTGACTCTATAATTGAAGTTATTAGAAAAGTAGAAGCTGGCCATAGGTCATCTGCTTTCGACCAGTTATATGAGCTATATTTCAATAAGGACAAGAGAAACCGTCTTAATATGTGCGATACAGAAATAGGAACTCCCTTCTACAGAATGAGGTCAGCAGATAATTACACACAATATACAAAGAATACGGAGGATGAGATGTACCATATTCCTTTCGATAAGCGATATTTGATAGGAAATGAACGTTATAGTTTGACAGGCTTCCCTACATTTTACTTATCATCCTCAATTTATTCTTGTTGGGAAGAATGCAATCGATGTAATTTAGATTTCTCGAATGTGGCTTTATTCAAAAATAGTGATAAGCTACTGTTCCTTGACATGCTTCTACCTAAACCCAACAGTAGTATTCAGGATAATACACTTTTAGGGGTACCTTTGATTTTAGCATCAAGACTAAAAGTAGCACACGATAAGGGAAAGTTTGTACCAGAATACATCATTCCACAACTTCTTATGGAATGTGTAATAAAATCCAGAAGTGAGTCTGAAAGCGAAATCATTACTGGTATTCGCTACGAATCAATCCATCAATCAGAAAGAGACCTCATCTTTGATAATTTTTACAAAGATGATTTATTTTTGAACTATGCTATACCACCTTTTGAATCATATGATAAAGGAATATGCAAAAAGATAAAGGAACTCTTTGAGTTTTGGGCTAATACATCTTGGGCAGAGATGCAATACAAAGATCCAATGACTGATATTGCCCTTACAAAAAACGAATCCAATAGATATGACGCTTCACGTTTTGGCGCAATGGAGAAATATCTTGGCCGAATACCACCTAAAATGTTAACATATAGGACAAAGTCAAAAAAGGAATACCACCTGGCGCTCTGACAATATAAAAATAGTAGTAATTCTCAATAAAATAGTTGCTATGGATGTTAATCACAAATAAAATTAGCGTTTCGATATGGTGGCATTAGAATTGATTGCATATTGCGCCACATGGAGCGTTAAGTGTGATGTAATACAACAGTGGCGGTTTCCCGCTCACTTTATATAGTTTGACCATTGTATTTTTTATTTATCAGCAAATTGTCAGCAAGTTAAACCTTGGATAAGTATAATTGAATTTCAGTGGCTTATATTTGTTTAGTGTCTTGCTGGCAAGTTACCAGCAAGTTAAATTATGCCCAAATGAGATAATTTTAACAACTGTTTTCACAGCCGAGTTTTCAAGTGATAAGCTATAAGCGTAAGCAGGGAACACGACAAAATAACCCACCAAAATACTTTCGCCCAGAAATCGGAAACCCAAAAGCCTTGGTTTCGGCTGAGAATAGATGAAATTCTGCGCTCGTGGGCTTCCATGGCTTGAGCTTGTTTTTCAAAATATTGCTTCATCACTATTTCATCCGTGGCTAAGACAGCTTGTGAGTTTTTCATCAATAGTTCCATATCTTCCTGTGCAATACTTACCTTGTACTCTGTATTTTCTTGCGCATTGACAATGGCTTTGTTAATCCCGGTTACGATATTGGCGGAATTGTCAGTAGCGAATTTAAGAGCTGCAATGGCTTCATTCAAAGTCATTGTAGCCTTTTCCAATGCTTTGGTAGCTTGCCGTAAGTCCTTTTGGGCGGCTCGCAATTCCTCAATGCGCTTATCAACGGCATCCGATTCCACAGTTATCCGATGGTCGTTCTCTATCTCGTTCATCAGGCCGTTCAAGTCGATGGGGTCATTTTTGGGTTTTCCTATGCTCATGTTTTTTGATATTGGGTTGAAAAATTATCTGTGAAGCCCTTTATTGCACTTGCACATTTGGTTCGCCATTCTCGCACAACGACGTGCCCATTCAAGTTCGTCCTCGTCTTTGTCTCGTCCCCAGCCACCTGTATCAGAACCACCGCCACCGCTTGAAGCAGCCATGCTCGTGGCTGCATCCAAATATCCGGCAAACAACAGAAGAGCCGTGTGCTGTATTTCTTCCAACTTAGCTAACGGATGCGCTTCTTCTAAAGAACACTCCTGACGGATGATGCTGTCTGCGGTTTCCGATAGGGAAACGGCAAATGTCTTGTTGTCATCCGTGTCGATGGAATAGTGCTTCATTACAGGTTGTGGTATAGCTTGTGGCTTGGAAATGGCAGTCGGTGTGGCTGTCCTTGTTTGCTTGTCTTCCGCTTGCGGTTGGTTGATTTTACCCTCCTGCGGATGCAATTTCTGCCATGTCTTCATAATCTTTGAGGGGACAAGGTTACGACTGACACCCAACTTGGATGACTTATAACTGGAGTTACCTCGCTTGATGGAATAGCCGTAAACAGTATCATCCTTATTTTTCTGTATGTGTACCCCATAGCCATGCTTTACCAGTTCCGCTTCGTAGCGTTCCCAACTGAACTTATCCATCTTACGGAGTATCTCCATACAACAGTCTGAAACCTCCTGCCTGTGCCGTATGCCTATTTCTTCGGACTGCATCCAGCCGTAACGCTTGTTGATGATATTCGCAGCCATTACAGCCCTCATGCCGGGCAGGTGTCCGTCATTGACTTTACCTTCCATATCCATACGGTTAGCATCAATGTGCAGGTGGAGAATGCCACTCTTTGCATCCCGATGTAGGGCAACAACGTATTGCGAACCTTTGAGGTTGGTCTGCTTGGAAGAAGTACGTTTGGTCTTTTTAGACAGGTCTATGGAATCAAACGCTTGGATGAACTCGTCTGCCAAACGTGCCCAGTCTTCCATCGTCCAGCCCTTGCTCTCTTCTGCGGTTGGGGATATTTCAATCCTTATCACATTGTCGGTAAGCGGTCTGCCTCTTTTCTTCTCGTTGGCAAACATCTTCTGTACAAGCATCATCCGCTTGAACATTGCTTCGGGAGAAATGTCATCTGGCAGAAGATTGGTCTTGACTATATCCGCCCTGTCTTTATTGACGGAATATCTGATGGCATTTGAGCCATGCGAAATGGTAGCTGCTTTTGCAATCATAACAGATGGGGAAATTTATTCGTTAAGGTAGGCTTCAATTTGATTCCATCGGCTGATGAGCTTTGTGGCAGCTTTCATCCATTGCTCCACAAATCGGGTATCGCTGAAATAGATGGCTCGTTTGTCCGCTTGGATGGACTTCACGGCAGCCACAACACGGTTAAGGTCGCCTCTCGCATCCAAAAGGCTGCACAGAGCTTCCGCTTCACGCTCAGTCAATCGCAAGTGAGGATGATGCCCTAAAGCCGTTCTGCGTACATAGTCACTCATGGTCAAACCGCAGGATTGGGCGAGTTCCGCAGCTTTGGTATATTCGTCTTCCGTAACTCTGGCTTCAAGGCGCAGGATGCGTTTGGGGGCTTTTCTATCCTTTTCCTCGTCCTTATTCTTGTCAATCTGTTTGACATTATTTTTGTTCTTCATTCTCTTCTGTGTTATAATGGGTGAAACATCTTATCTAAAAAGGTACAGCACGGTGGGAGCTTGCGACTGCCGGAATACGCTTATGTGGTACTGGCAAGCAAAGCGAGCCTGTGCGACATAGGCACTTCTTGTAACACTACACACCAAATCACAGTACATTCCGCTATATCTGAAAGATTTATAATTGCCAGTCATCCTATTAGGTATTAGTGGGTTCTTCCTCTGCTAAAGGCTGTGGAGAAGCCCATGCCGTGGTCGGATATGTCGAAGCGGAATTTACCTGTATGGCATTACTGTCGCTTCCATCGCTTACAATCTCATTGCCTGATGTGGTTGTGGGCGAACTTGGAAACTCGTGGCTATCCGTTTCGGTATTCAATCCATCATTACCGTTTTTGTTCTCGGCTGCGTCTTTATCGCCAATCAAGAACGGCAACGGTTGTTCGCTGACAGGAGAAGAAGCGATCAAGAGTTCGCCATTGTCTGCTACAACAGGAATTTCGCCAGATGTTGGCGAAATCAATAAGTCGGGGAAGTAAGTTTCATCCGATACTACTGTGTTGTCTGTTTGCGTTTGGGTAGGGCAATTTGCTTCTGCACGGTTCTTCAAAATATGTTGTTGGTTCATTGGAATAATACTATCGTTGTTGTATGGACGATTGGTCGTTTCTTCATTGCTCTCCTTACGGTCTTTCATCCGAACATAGAAAGGGTTGTCGATACGCTTGCCGTCCAGCATCCAAGCCGATACGCATTTCAGAGTGTGAATACTCGTGCGGTTGCTTTGCACGGATGCGACAATACCAAGCCGATTCATCTTGTCAATCACACGTGAGATTGTCTTCTTGTCATAGCCCAAATTGCAGGACAATTCCACTTCCGACAAGGCTGCTTGTCCGATTTGCAATGTCGTGGCAAAGCCTTTCTTGGAATACTCCGTTTGTTCCAGCACGGTCGCTTCAATAAGTCGGTTCAGAATCTTCATTCGGTCAATGCCGTATTTGCTTCCTGCCAGATAGGAAAGCTGTTCCGATGATAACACGATACAATAGTTCAAATCTTTATTCATCATTCGTCTGTTTATGGATAATCTAAAACTGGTGCAGCCAAAAGAAAAGTCAGTAGTGCATACCTTGCCCTCTCTCCGGCATATAATATTCCTTGTCGTATGCGATATGGTCAAGTATGTCCTGAAGCCTGTCCTGTTGTTCGGTGTCAAGTACACGGATGGCAGCGATAGTGATTCGTTGTGAAGCAATTCGGCGATGCTCGCAATTAGCTTCTGACATGCTGCCATCACCGTCCGCATGAACACTGTGCAGGTATTTGTTTACCGCCATTGTCTGCTCCTTGCTCGGAAACGTGGAGGGGTAGCGGTCTTGAACATACGCAACCATGTGGCTGACCGCTTTTGCCAATAAAGGCTCACGCTCGCTGATGCGCTCTATCACTTCTTCTGTTCTCATATTTTCAACTCTTTTTGTCCCATGTCCCAAGTATATTTTGTAACTTTCTCTTTTCACTGCTTTATGTTTTTATTCTTTTTTTCAAAGGAAATAGGGACAAAGGGACATTATGTTTTTCTTTTCCCTTATTTTGAAAATTAGAATGGTAATTCCGGTTCACTTGGTAATGTGGCGCAGACTTCTTCGTTCGGTGCACCCACCCTCACCCAAGGATGCTTTGACCTCCCCGTCTTGTCACAATAAGCAGGATGCAAGCCCTTTACCTTCTCCTGTTCGCTCCGTTTCCAATTAGGGATCATGGACATCAAGCGGTTGATATATTGTGAGGTGTATTTGGAAGGATTGCGTCTGATCAAATCATTGGGCAGTTCCTCTATAATCTGTCGGGCACAAATCATGTTGAGTGAAGTCATTGTGGAATTTGGTTCTGCGTATGCTCCTTTCTGAAAAGCCAGCCGTGTCGGAATCATCCAACTTGCATACTGCACGGGAACTTCACGCTCCAGATACATTTCAATATCTTCTATAATGGGGTCAACAAGAATGTTGGAATGCTGCATTTGTATTTCGTTGGCCTCGATTTCCATGTCCGGGGACAAGTAGAGTTTCATTCCTTGCTGATAATAGGTGTATGCTTCTGCCCAAAGCTGAGGAACGGCACTTTGCAAACGATTCAACCAATCTGACACATGACCGTTGCCTTTGACGGGGATTATCCACCAGCGGCGGTTCCCATTGTCCCCTTGCAGGAAGTTTGTTTCATTGGTAGTTGCCGCAAAGACATTGTGCCGCATAAACTCCACCACTTTATGCCCATGTGCAGGGCGCATATAGTCGCTGCAACGGCTTAGAAAAGCCTTGGCCGCTTCTGCATCATTCGCCCGTTTCAAACCATTTAACTCGCTGATTTCAATAATCCAGCCGTTGGTTATGGTTTCCACTTTCTCCTTATCGCCACTGGCGAAAGAGAAAGAATCGTTGAACCACTTTCCGCTGATAGTCTTGAAGAATGTACTTTTTCCGATACCTTGTGGCCCTGGCAAAGTCAATACATTATCAAACTTACAACCGGGACTAAACACACGCGCAACCGCTGCCACAAACCAGAGTTTAGTCTGTTCCCTGACGAGAGGCGTGTCCTCCGCCCCCAGATAATCAATGATAGCCGTGGCTATACGGGGCTGTCCGTCCCATGTCTCTTGGGTTATGAATTCCTGCACAGGATTGAAATAACGTTCCAAAGAAGTTGTCTTCAGGATTTCGAATACTTTGTTCTGTGTCAAACGTAGCCTATACGTTCTTTCCAGATAGTCCTGTATCTTTCCCACCGATTCCTCATCAATCTTATTGCCATTGACATTACGGAACAATGGATTGAAACACACATCATCCTGACAAAAAGTATCATACCTTATCTGATTGAGGTTTTCATCCAAGGTGAAAATGAGTCTAAGGTTACTGATAGAACTGGCTGGATTTCCATAACTGTCTGTTGCTAATTTTTGTGTCCAATTCTCTTCCATATAATTACTCTTTGATGTGAATGCCACCTGCTTCCTTCGCCAAAGACAGTGCGAGGTCTGCATCTACCACTATTTTACGCCCTATCTGTGTGATGGCTTTGTCTATGACACCACTCTTCTTAATGCGGTTGGCTGTGGGTACACTGCACCCGAACACACGGGCAATACCCTCAATGCCATAATAGTTGCCTCTGGAGGTTGCTTGCGATGTGGGCTTTTCTGTGCTCTCCACACTCTTGCCGATAAGAAAACAAAGTTCTTCGCCCGTCATCATGGCGATGGGCTTTTGAAGTAATTGGGTAAAATTGAATTTTTCTTCCATATCTTTACTTGTTTGGTAATTAAACACTTTAAGCCTCGGCTCAACTCTGTGAAACCGATTTCACAAGCAAAAGTAGTGGATGAAACTCTGTGTATTGGTCGGTTTATTTATACCTTAATTTTACCGACCAATATTCTATATGTATTAACTGAAAAAGAGGGAAGAAAAAAGATTTGGATTGAGAAATAAGAGGAACGTGTTATTTGCATTCCTCAAAATAAATTGTCCACCTATCCATGATTTTCTTGGCTTTTTTATAACTGGCACTCTGCATAGGACACTTGAAATTAAACTCCTTCATCTCTCCATACCGCTTTTGGGGTACATCATATCCGTAGTGCCGTTGAGCAAGCTGTTCGATGGCACGATGAAAGGTCATATATTTCACTGAGGATTTAATATGTTCGGTTTTGATAAGAACAACGAACAGATAGGCAAGGCTGATGTCTTCGGTATTTGTTTCCAGAAATTCCATAATGCACTGTTTCACATCAGCTTTGTTCCCGACAATCAAGTCGTCAATGGTCATTACCTGTTTCTTATTTCCTCGTCTGCCTTTCATATTACGAAGAAGAAACGCGACCTCTTCCCAGATGTCAGCCCCACATTCATCAGCAGTCTTTTCCCATGACGCTTTTGTTTCAGTTCCCATATCAAGACTGTGCAGAATCAGGATATTGATACAATCTTTCACCATTAGCATACTTTCCTGATCAATGTTCTCTGATAGCAGAAGCTGATTAAGCAGCATAGCCATCTTAGTCAGTCCATGATCAAACACAACATAATAATACATGCAATAAGGAAGATTGTCTTTACGCTCAATGACAAAGTCGTAGAGGTTAGCGAGGAAATGTTCTGTTGCCGATGCATATGTAAGGAATATAAGTCTTGCAAAGAAAGTTATGGCCTGGTATATCATCTTTCTTTCAAGGTTGCTGAACATCCAGCATCCTTTGCTGTTCTTCATCAATACCTCAGTCTGACTGACGATATAGGCTTTTTTCTCAGCTGGCATACGATTCCATATCTCTATCGGTGTTCCCGAACGAACCATCAGGCAACCGCTTACTTTCTTGGAGGTCACTTTCACCTCTCCAGTCTTCATATCTATGGCCATCCACAGTTCTTTATAGACAAGGCATTTCGCTATCATGTGGATATGCTCAATAGACAAGCTCTGAATGCTTTGGGCAATACCTGTCATCTTCACTTTCCCATTCAGGACATCTCCTAACCAATTATGAAATATCTGTATCTCTTCTGGAACACAGTTCTTAGCGACATCCATCATCTCAGTAATAATACTCATATCACCTTTTCTGACTGCTTCTATTCGTCTGACAAAGTCCGAATATACTCTTTGGTTCTCAGCCTTCCATGTGCGGATAAGCATATCCGTATGCTCTTTTCTTAAATTGAAGTCTTTTATTCGTTCTATGAAATCAAACATGCTCAGAATACTATAAAAGGTTATGCAAATAGTTTAGCCAGTTCCTCTGTGGACATGCTTGTCAATTTGGCCAATAGCATATCTCTTTCAGAAGATTTCTCCAAGTTCAATAATTTCGAGTTGTTTTTCATCTGAATTTCAAGAGGATAATGCTCAATGTATATCTGGGTGATGGCATAGTCAGAAGAAGCGTGCCCCATGCTTTCAGAGATATAATCCATATCCACTCCGGCATTATGCAGGTTAGTTGCAAACGAGTGTCGGCACCATGTACCTGACGGACAGATGGATTCGTCCCAATGCAGTGCCTCGTGACAAATCTTGATAACGCGGTCTTTCACGTTGGAATTTTCTTGCATGGTGTACTTACGGCGTAGCTCTTCTGTCTCTGCACCTTTCAATATCTCTGGAAATACCAGCCCATCCCGGGTAGGTGGTGCGGCTATTTCGTCCAATATATATTGTAAAGGAGGAATGATGGGAACTATTACCTCTGAACCGTCAGCGCTTCTTCGGGAAGTTTTCTTTCGGTTGAAACGGAAGGCCTTGCCATCTGTCTTATAATAGTAATTGTCGTATGTCAATCGTCCTGCGTCAGCCATATTGAAGCCATTGCAAAGGTATTGGGCAAGGAATAGTCCCAATGAATAGTGGGCACGTTGCGTATATTCTTTCGTCCAGTGTTCGGGATATTTCTTTGAGACAAAAAGGTTATAAAGCTCTGTCATCTGACTAACATTCAAGAAGCTCTGTTTGCGCTTCGCACTTTTGGGTATGCTTACAAGCCCTTTCTCTTTCTTGTTGGAGAAAGGATAAGGAACATCTTTAAGAAAACCTTCGTGTACGCACCGATTCCATACGGCACGACAACAACGCAGATAGATGCCTGCCGTGGTGTCACTGATTTTTCCTACAATCGCACCATTCTCATCTTTTACCCCATTGTGCATCCCCTCTTTCCATTTCTGGATTTCTGCCGCACTGATGCAAAATCCCTTGATTGCATTTGCTCCAAGTATTTTCCTGAATGATTTGAGTGCACACTCATAACTTTCAGCCGTGGTAAAACGTGCTCCACCATCTTCTGTTTTGAAACCATTGATGACTTGTTCCCAAATACTGATAAACGATTGTGATTTGGTTGTTTCCTCTTCAGATAGTACCACATCCTCACCTATAATACATTGGCGCACCATCTCAAATGTTAGGATGCTACCCTTGTTCAGATTACTCAAAACTTCCTTGTATTTGGGGACAAAGGTATCTTTCCACTCTTTTTGAAGCTTGTAGTTTTCGCTCTTGCATTTAGTCGCATTGCAGATGTCCGAAAACTTTTTCTCAGTAAAAGAACTTCCGACTGTAAGGTAAAAGAACTTGCGGTCTATCGTAAAACGAAGAGATAATGGGAACTCATACGCATTTTTTTTGCGAGTACGTGAATCCAACACGATAGAGACAGAACAATTCCGTTCTTTGAAAAGGGGCATGGACTTTGTCAGTTTTTCCATTGCATTCATTGTTTATGTTCAACATAACCTCTGAATACAGACATTTTGCAATGTGAGGCATACATACACAAAACGCTGCATATAACCACTGAGTTCCTATCCATAGATGGACAAAAACATTGTCGTTATATGCAGCGGTGCAATCTTGTCATCTTCTGTCGCTGACTGGTAACCGGGCTTATGCTAATCGGTCTCAACCCCTGAAGCAACTCTCGCGTTTCGTTTGTCATAGAGCACCTTCCGACTGGTACTCCCTCTACGCTTCGATTCATCGGAATAGAATAACCCTTCTACGGAGGTTAGGCAGATTCGCTTTCCCTTTTTAGGAAAGAGCACCATTCGGTCATGACCTGTCACAAATGCTTTACGCATCTACAAAATTACAACATTTTTTCTTGCAAATATGCAAATGGAATATATTTGAGCTTATTTAACAGGCCAATGAGTGGAAAACAACGCAATCTTATGCTACTGCCCCGTATATAGAGGAATTAGGATTGCATGGAGTTTCATAGAAATTCTATGCGTAAACATAATCAACTCAAACAGTTTGTTTACGCATTGTTTACGCAGGCAAAGAAAAAAGCACCTGCGATTTCTCGTAAGTGCTTGATTTTGAAAGTGGACCAGCCTGGGCTTGAACCAGGGACCTCCAGATTATGAGTCTGTTGCTCTAACCAACTGAGCTACAAGTCCGATGTATCCTTTGTTGGATGCGGTGACAAAAGTAGTATTTTCCCTCGAATTATGCAAATCCTTTTGATAAAAAACTACGATACTTTATTTTTAGAACTTATATTTGCGCTTCGGGTTCTTGGGGAACCATCCTTTTTGTACCCGTTCTTCCTGTTCGAAGACCTCTTTAATCGTCCAGAAGGAAGAAAATGCAAACACGCCAAGCAAAGAAGATAAAATCACATTATCGATGCTTAATGAGGCGACCACACCGGCTATGCCGAGTACCAGAAATATCCACCAGCATTTTGTACCCCAATAGTATTCGGCCTTTACCACGACGGGGTGAAAAAGGCCGATAATCAAAAAGGTACATATTCCGATGAATAACCCCGCAAGGTGATATTCATTTAGAAATTCCATCACAATTATTTTTCAACGCGGATGGGGATTTCTTTCTTGATACTCTGTTCCAGAGAAATCAATGTCTCGGTAGCTACCACACCCGGTATTTCTTGCATTTTGTTATTCAGCAAATCCATCAGATGTTCGTTGTCGCATGCATAAAGCTTTGTCAGCATTGTGTACGGACCTGTAGTGAAATGACATTCCACAATTTCGGGAATCTTTTGTAGTTCCGCTACGACAGATTTGTACATGGAGCCTTTTTCCAGTTTGATACCCACGTAGGTACAAGTTCTGTATCCCAATGATTTCGGGTTCACATGGTAACCAGAGCCTACAATGACACCTAGGTCAATCAGTCTTTGCACACGCTGATGGATAGCTGCGCGTGACACTCCACATTCGGCTGCTACGTCTTTAAAAGGGATGCGGGCATTCTGGGAGATAATCTCTAGGATCTGCCTGTCGAGGTTGTCTATTCTTTCCATAATAATAAATTGTAATTTCCTGTTGTTATCAAATAGTAAGCAAATATAGAGATTTATTTTAATTATTCTTCTTTTCGGAGAAAAAAAATAGGAAAAAGCAAAAAAAAGAGGTACAAACGTTTTGCACCTCTTTCCTTTTTCTATTTAGAAAAGAACTTTCTTATTTCTTATCTTTTTCGATGCCCAACAGTTCAACTTCGAAAATCAAAGTAGAGAACGGTTTGATTTGATTGCCAGATTCTCTAGCACCGTAAGCAAGTTCTTGCGGGATGTAAAGTTCCCATTTAGAACCTACAGGCATCATAGTCAATGCTTCTGTCCAACCTTTGATTACTTGGTTGGCACGGAAAGTAGACGGTTCGTTACGTTTGTAAGAGCTGTCGAATTCTGTTCCGTCAATCAAAGTACCTTTGTAGTTCACTTTCACTTTGCAAGTGTCAGCAGGAATTTCACCTTTGCCTTCAGTGATTACTTTGTATTGCAGACCGCTTGCAGTTGTTTTTACGCCGTCTTTAGTCTTGTTTTCAGCAAGGAATTTTTCGTTTTCAGCTTTATAGTCAGCATATTTTTCTTCCAAAGCTTTTGCTTTGATAGTTTCCATAGCTGTACGAGTATATTCTTGAGCTGCTTCCATAGTCATTACACCGCCTTTTTCCAAAGTACCTGCGATGAAACCTGCCAGGAAGTTTTCTTTGCTGATGGTTTTAGTAGAGTCAGTGCCAAACAATTCCTGGTTGATACCTTTCATCATCTGGTTGCTGATTTGCTGACCGATTTGCAGACCTGCCATGTAAGCGATGTCTTTTTTGCTAGTCTTGTTTGCACCTTCATTCAAACCTTTGATGAAGTCTGCCATATAAGCAGTATCAACGTCCAGACGACCTGTCAGATAGCCTTTCAGACCTTGAGTCTGCGCCATACCGATAGAATAAGACAGTGAGTCGATGTCTGATTTCAGATTTGCTTTAGGAGCTTGAGCTGTACAAGAAGCAAGGCTTGCAGCAGCGGCGATTGCCATAAAAATACTAACTTTTTTCATTTTGCTTTGAAATTTTTTATTTATAATACTTCGAGTAATTCTACTTCAAAAATGAGTGTGCTATGAGGAGGGATCATTTCTCCGGCACCTCTTGCGCCATAACCAAGTTCTGACGGAATATACAGTTTCCATTTAGACCCTTCCGGCATCAGCTGCAAAGCTTCCACCCATCCCGGTATTACTTGGTTGACACCGAATACAGCCGGTTCTCCGCGTTGGATAGAGCTGTCGAACAGTGTGCCGTCAATCAATGTTCCTTCATAGTGGCATCTTACCTGGTCGGTAGCTTTCGGCTTTTTGCCTGTACCTTCTTTGATAATTTCATATTGAAGTCCGCTGGGAAGAACAACTACGCCCGGTCCTTTTTTGTTTTCTTCGAGGAAAGCCTGTCCTTGCTCGATAGCAACGGCACCCATTTTAGCTTCCAGTTCTTCGAAATACTTGTTTACTATTTCGCGGGCTTCATTGTGGCTGATAGCCGTCTGATTGCCTTCCAATACGTCTTTGATTGCTTGTGCGAAATCATCTACCGCAAGGTTTCCGATTCCCATACTTGATAAGTTTTGACCAATTCCGAGGCCAATAGCGTAACTGAATTTATCCATATAATGTTTTTTGTTGGCGATTGAAATGTATCACCATCATGGTTTTAGCTTTCAATCAATTGCAAATTTATGAATCGCAAAAGTACGTGTTTTATTTGAATGATTTAGCATTTGCTATTTAAAAATTCTTATATCTGTGAAAGTTAATCGCTTTTCTTTAAAGAATTAGTTTTTTTGTTCGTAGGATTTAATCGGCTTATTCTTATTATTTAGGTTGGTTTATGTAGATAATTAATCGTCTGACAGCTGTTGAACTTGCGTCTGACAATTGTTGTTTTTTCGTCTGACAACTGTCAGACGAAAGAGTAACAGTAGTCAGACGAATAGTTGTTGCCATAAATGATGCTAACTATCTGCATCTTTCATCTTAAAGTTCTGCATAAATTGGATTATATTAAGCGTGAGAAAGTGTTTTTTTATTCGATGATTCTGATTACATTTGTGTGGCTATTAAAAAAGAAGGAGGAATAGTAATGAAGAATCTGGTAGTTTTGACGGGTGCGGGTATGAGTGCCGAGAGTGGGATTAGTACATTTCGCGATGCAGGCGGTTTGTGGGATAGATATCCAGTGGAGCAGGTGGCCACTCCTGAAGGTTATCAGCGTGACCCGGCTTTGGTGATTAATTTCTATAATGAGCGCCGGAAACAGTTGTTGGAGGTGAAACCGAACCGTGGACATGAATTGTTGGCGGAACTGGAGAAAAACTTCCATGTGACGGTGGTGACACAGAATATTGATAACCTGCACGAACGTGCCGGGAGTAGCCACATCATTCATCTGCATGGCGAACTGACGAAAGTGTGTTCCAGCAGAGATCCTCATAATCCCCACTACATAAAAGAACTGAAACCGGAAGAATATGAAGTGAAGATGGGAGACAAGGCCGGCGACGGCACTCAATTGCGACCTTTTATCGTATGGTTTGGAGAAGCTGTGCCGGAAATTGAAACCGCCATCCAATATGTGGAGAAAGCGGATATTTTCGTCATTATCGGTACGTCGCTTAACGTATATCCTGCGGCGGGGCTGCTTCATTATGTACCGAGAGGAGCAGAGGTGTATCTGATTGATCCGAAACCGGTAGATACGCATACTTCCCGTTCGATACATGTAATTCAGAAGGGAGCTTCTGAAGGAGTGGCTGAATTGAAACAGTTGTTGGGAGTTTGAGAGGTTTTCTTTTCCCGGTTTTATTCCAGTTCGGTGGCAAAAATATGATTGTTCCGGAGTACTTCCGATATTTCGAGTGCAGAGATATCCCTGCACTCGATTCTTAATATTTTCTCCCAGTCCTCAAAGTCCACATTCCATTTGTCTATTTGGGGGAACTCTGCCAAAAGCTCTCCTATGCGCTTGATGTCACGCCTTTGGGTGATAGAAGTTCGAAAAATCAGAATCTTATTTTCTTTTTCCATATTCTTTAGGGTTTTATTTTAATGAACGGAACTCCCGGATCGTCATACTGAAATGCAACCTGAAATTGCGACTTAAAAGTGAAAGGCTGCTAAAGCCGCAAAGACGGGCGATTTCGGTGGCGGAAAGTTCCTTGTTTCGTTTTAATAATAGGGCTGCTTTTTCAATCCGAGTGCGTTTGATATAATCCGTAGGCGTTTCGCCCGTCAGGATTGTAAATACGCGATGGAAGTGGAAAGGAGAAAAGCAGGCGATACCTGCCATTTTCTGTAATGATAACGGCTGGTCTATGTGATTGTGAATATAGTCGGTCACTTTATTGATCCGTAACTGATATTCCTGTTTATTGATATCTTTCGTCTCCATGTTTTCTGCAAAGTAAAGGATAATAAATGCCGGAGAGTTGTCCTATCTTGCTAACTTCTCCGGCAGATAATCAATCTTTTTTTTGTCCTATATAGAATACGTAGCCGTAGTATTCTTTATACTTATTATATAGGCTCTCTTCATACCGTTGCCCGGTGATGAGGTCTGCGGCTGCGTCATTTCCTGCATATTCCTTCAAAAAAGCTTCCTGAACAGGGAACTGGGGAGCGTAAAAATGCTCAAGCCAGCAATTTTCCGGTAAAATGAAATGGGCTGTCGGGATATATCCTGCTTTTTCCATTTGCATTATCTTTCTTGGAATCGTATCGATTTCCGGGTAATTGGCCATCCAGAAGTCTTCTATTTCGGAGGGACGTTCCGGGGTGAACCAGGAGGCTTCCGTTACAGCGATAAATCCGTTCTTTTTCAGGAATTTGTTCCATTCGTTCATGCCGCGTTCGAATCCTATGTTATAGATAGCGCCTTCGGACCAGATCAGATCGAGTTCTTCCTCTTGAAATGGCAGAGCGTCCATGGAACCGACGATACCCTTTACTCTGTCTTCACAATGGGCTTCTATTGCATTTTTGTTGAATAGCTCGATAAAGTCGGGGAAAAGGTCGATACCTGTAATTTGTCCTTTCGTATAGTTGGCTAATGCCATTGTCTGACCGCCTGTGCCACAGCCAATGTCGGCTATTCGTGCCTTGTCGGACAGTTCGTTGATGAAGCTTACGGCTTTTTGTGTGATTTCAGGACTTCCGGGACCTTGACGTTTTAATGCCTTGAAGTAATTACATATCAGTGTAAAATCGAATTCGTGGATTGATTTAAAATCGTTACTCATTGTTTTAATGTTTTAGTTGTACGGCGAATGGAGGCATATAATGATGCTTGCAACCATTTGACCATACAAATAGTTTGAAAATTTAGATATAGAAAATAACTCTGACAAGAGTATGTCAGAAAACATAAGGGATAATCTGTAATGAGAGGAAGGCTTACAGATTATTTACAGAACGGAATCCTTATGGAATGAAAATGAGTTAAACATCCAATTATTTCTTTTAGTTTGTGACAAAGATAGGGTTTTAGCTGCAAAACTCAATGATAACTTGATTGAAAAAAGACTGTAAACCTGTATTTTAGCAAGAATAGTCAAATAGGAATATGTTTATATATCCGGTTGCATGGATGAGATTGATCGTCCAAATTGATTGAAACTACATTTTTTTGAGTTATTTTTGTCGAATATTAAATACAAATCTCTCATTTAATGTATGATACCGATGAAAAGCAAATTATTACTCACATGTACCATCCTGTTTTTCTGTTCCTCTTTTCTGTGCGGACAGAATCAATCTTCTAAAGTGGCAAACTCTGTTGAAACGAATAATGGATGCATCCGGCACCCGTGGCAAGGAAAAAGAGTGGGATATTTGGGAGACTCTATTACAGATCCCAACTGTTATGGTGACAAGATAAAGAAATACTGGGATTTTCTGCAGGAATGGCTGGGAATCACTCCTTATGTATATGGTATCAGTGGCAGGCAATGGAATGATGTGCCCCGGCAAGCCGAGCAACTGAAGAAAGAACACGGTGGAGAAGTAGATGCTATCGTGATTTTGATGGGTACGAATGATTTTAATGACGGTGTACCTATTGGAGAATGGTTTACGGAAACAGAAGAACAAGTGATGGCAGCCCGTGGGCAAACCCAAAAGCTGGAAACCCGTAAGAAACGCACTCCTATAATGGATGGAAGCACGTATAAGGGACGTATCAACATAGGAATCAATAGACTGAAACAACTCTTCCCGGACAAGCAGATTGTGTTGCTGACCCCGTTGCACCGTTCACTGGCCAATTTTGGAGAAACGAATGTGCAACCGGATGAAAACTACCAGAATAGTTGTGGCGAATATGTGGATGCCTACGTGCAGGCTGTTAAAGAAGCCGGCAATGTGTGGGGAGTCCCCGTGATTGATTTTAATGCGGTAACCGGATTGAATCCGATGGTGGAAGAACAACTGATTTATTTCTATGATGCGGGATATGACCGTTTGCATCCCAGCACGAAAGGACAGATACGCATGGCACGAACGCTGATGTATCAGTTGTTTGCGTTGCCTGCTACATTTTAAATAGGTCGGACAGAATTCTATGAAATTGTACACTATTCTATAGTACATTTTCTGCAAACCTGTAATTTTGTCTTCTATAAATAATAGAACCTATGAGACATAAACTTCTGTTTTCTTTTTTCATCTTTTTGATAGTTGCTTTACCGATTCGTAGTAAGGATTTTGTTTTGACTTCCGGTCAAACAGTTGTCATCGCTTGCAGCCCTTCTGAAGAACTGGTTGTACGAACCGCATTGGAAATGCTGGGGCGTGATATTCAGACAGTATTGTCGTCGACTACCCAAGCGAATGAGAAAACAGGTGAAATTGTGATAGGAACGGTGGGGCAGAGTGAGCTTATCAGCCGGACCGGCATAGATGTTTCTGCGCTAAAAGGCAAGAAGCAGGCTTTTCTATTATCTGTTTCTCCGGAGGGTAAATTGATCGTAGCCGGCAGTGACAAACATGGTACGGCTTATGGAATACTCGAAATATCCCGTTTGTTAGGTGTCTCTCCCTGGGAATGGTGGGCGGACGTAACTCCGGAAAAGAAGAAACTTTTTAAGCTATCTTCCAAATTCCAAAGTCTTCAGGCTCCTTCGGTGGAATATCGGGGTATATTTATTAATGATGAAGACTGGGGCTTGATGCCATGGAGCAGTCGGACCTATGAACCTTCAAAAGTGAAAGGTGAGATAGGCCCGCGTACCAACGAGCGTATTTTTGAACTCTTACTTCGTCTGCGTGCCAACACCTATTGGCCTGCAATGCACGAATGTACACTTCCTTTCTTCCTGACCAAAAGCAATCGGGAAGCTGCCAAGAAATATGGAATCTTCATCGGTGCTTCCCATTGCGAACCGATGGCTTGCAGCGCTGCCGGCGAGTGGAAACGAAGAGGGGAAGGGGCTTATGATTATGTGAATAATGCTCCGGCTGTTTACAAATTCTGGGAAGACCGTGTAAAAGAGGTGGCAGATCAGGAAATACTCTATACGTTGGGTATGCGTGGTGTACACGATGGCAAGATGCAGGGAGCGAAGACGGTGGAAGAACAGAAGGCCGTAATAGATCGTGTGTTTGCAGATCAACGCGGGTTGATTGAAAAATATGTTGATAAGGATGTAACTAAAGTCCCGCAGGTTTTTATCCCTTATAAAGAGGTACTCGACATTTATCATGCCGGATTACAGGTGCCCGATGATGTAACATTGATGTGGTGTGACGATAACTATGGCTATATCCGCCATTTTCCTACGGCCGAAGAATGCGCACGTAAAGGAGGGAATGGAGTCTATTATCATGTTTCTTATTGGGGACGTCCGCACGACCATCTCTGGTTGAGTACGATGAGCCCGTATCTGATTTTCCAACAAATGAAGCTGGCTTACGATCGAGGCATACAGAAGATGTGGATACTGAATGTCGGAGATATCAAGCCTGCCGAGTATCAGATAGAGTTGTTTATGGATATGGCCTGGAATATAGAAGCTGTGGCCTCGGAAGGAGTGACCTCTCATCTGAAACACTGGCTGGAACGGGAATTGGGAGCTTCGTGCGCAAAGGCAGTATTACCTGTGATGCAGGAACACTATCGTCTGGCCCATATTCGTAAACCTGAATTTATGGGAAATACGAGGGAAGAGGAGAAAGATCCTGTTTATCGTGTTGTCAAAGATCTCCCATGGAGTGAAAAAGAAATCAACGGACGTTTGCAGGCTTATGATAAATTGTCGGAGACAGTGGAACGGGCAGCTTTGAAAATCCCATCCGGCAGACAAAGTGCCTATTTTGAATTGGTGAAATACCCGGTGCAAGCTGCTACACAGATGAACCGGAAATTGCTATATGCCCAATTAGCCCGCCACGGAAAAGCGGACTGGGAGAAAAGTGATCTTGCCTATGACAGCATTGTAGTATTGACAAAACAGTATAACTCACTGGAAGATGGAAAGTGGAACCGCATGATGGATTTCCAACCCCGAAAACTCCCCGTATTCAATCGCGTGGAAAGAAAAACGGCTACTTCTCCGATGATGAAAGAGCGTGTAGCTATCTATAAATGGAACGGCTTGGATGGGAAGAATATCCCGAATAGTAAGACCTTGAATGCGCGGAAAGGAACTTCTGCTATTTGTGAGGGCCTGGGATATGAAAGCAAAGCGACAGGCATTGACAAGGGAGATGCACTGATGTTCTCTTTTGACAACTGGAAAACAGACTCGGTAGAGGTTGACATCCGCTTGTTGCCTAATCATCCTGTGAGAGGAGATCAATTACGTTTCTCAATATCGTTGGACGATGCAGCGCCTGAAGTGATCTCTTATGAAACGAAAGGACGGAGTGAAGAATGGAAAGAGAACGTGCTGCGCAATCAAGCCATCCGAACGGTTCGACTTCCGGTATCCGGAAAGAAGTCCCACAAATTGGTAATCAAGGCATTGGACGAAGGAGTGATATTAGACCAGGTGATGCTTTATATGCCTTCGCCTACTGGTGAGTAACTGCACGGATCACGAACCATGCATGATGCGCCACGGTTCCAATCAGCCCGTAATGCTTTGCCATGATCCGAAATCTCTCTTTCAGGGAGGCTTTCTGATTGCGGGTAGTCATTCCTTCATCCAGATAATCGATAATCGTCAGATGGGTATTGTGTAAGGTGCGCGCTTTCTTCATAATACGGATGCACCAGTCGAAATCGGCAGAAAAACGATATTTCAAGTTGTAGGGCTCTACCAGCGTATGACGGGGAAAGAATGCCTGATGGCAGACTAACATACCCTGTTTGAAACTTTTCCAGGTAAGCGTTTCGGGAGCGGACAATCTGCGCATCCGCAGGAAATGCCTGTCCTGGTCTACGATAGCGGTTTCTCCGTAAAGCACATCGGGCAGTTCGCTGCCGTTGATGGTATGCACCATTTGTTGCAGTGTGTCGTCCTCGTGAAAACAGTCGCCCGCGTTCAGGAAACAGAGATAATCGCCGCTGGCAAGGGCGATGCCCTTATTCATAGCGTCATACAGTCCTTTGTCCGGTTCGCTGACAACGGTGTGTATGTGCGGGCGGTAGCGGTTGATAATAGAAATGGTTCCATCCTTGGAAGCTCCATCTACGATGATGTATTCTATGTGATGATAGGTCTGTGAAATGACACTCTGAATCGTGTCTTCCAATACCTTTTCAGCATTGTACGTCACCGTAATGATAGAGAACTTGGGAGTAGGATGGACACTATGCATATTTCCCCGTTATTTTATTGTAGACATCTGTATATTTCTTTGCGATGATGCTCTCCGAATAATTACCCAAGACCTTGCGGCAGGCTTGTGCGGAGAGTTCATCGTATTCCGGTTCCGTCAATATCCAATGTATGCCGTTGGCAAAATCTTCCGAAGATTTGTATTGTGCCACGTAACCGTTGTGCAGATGGTCGATCATTTCGGGGATACCTCCTACATTAAAGCCGACACAGGGTACTCCGCAGGCCATTGCTTCCATAATCATGTTAGGAAGATTCTCTTCCAGAGACGGGATGGCGAAAAGGTCTACGGCATTGTAGATATTTACTATCTCATGCTCATTCTTGATATAGGGGAGCGGGTAGACATGGAAAGGAAGCTGCTCCTGCAATTGCTGTGACTGGTTGCCGAATACGACTACCCCCAGTGACTCTTTCCATTCCGGATGCTTTTCTGCCAGCAGTTTGCAGGCTTCAATGAGATAGTCGACTCCTTTTCGTTTGTCGGTGATCTTTAACGAGCCGAACAGAACCAGTTTCTTACCTTCCGGCAGCATGAACTTGGCACGTGCTTCTTTTTTGTTCATGGGTTTGAACAGGTTGGTATTAATAGCGTTCGGAATATTGGTGACGCTTTTTCCTTCAAACAATGCGCTGGTCTGTGCTTGTTCCTTCAGCCAGTGACTGCACGTGACGAAATGGATGGGAGCGTAGCTGTATAACTTTTGTTTTTTGCGGAAAGTGCGGTAAGATAAATCTTTCCGGCCACCGCCTTTGTAGATGTAAGGGCAGTCGTGACACTCTTGCTGATAGTTTTTACATTCCCGTGCGTAGTGGCAGATACCGGTACATGGCCACATATCGTGCATGGTCCATACCACAGGTTTGCCGGAAGTGAGTATTTTCCGTATATCTTTCAGCGAGAGCATTCCTTGGTTGACCCAATGCAGATGGATCACGTCGGCTTGGCGAAATTCCGGGAGTGAGGTGATGTCTGTGCCAGTATTGGCTATGTCAACGTCGAACAGATGGTATCGGCGGAAACGATTGGCACTCCAGATAACGATCCGTTCCCACATGAACTTCCACACTTGCAACCAGTTACTTTTTAAGCGGACCACACTGATTTGGTCGGTCTGCTTGTCACGCACCAGCATTTTGGCTTTGATACCGTTGTTTTTCAGTGACTCCATCAACCGGCTTGCTGCAATGGCCGCTCCTCCTATTCGTTCAGATGTATTTATTATCAGGACTCTCATGGGCAAAAGTTTATGCAAATGTACGGTTTTTAGAGGAAATGTTTGATATTTCCAACAAGCTTTCTGCTATTTCGCGCGAAAAGATTTCGAGGTTGAAGCGTTCTTCTGCCAGTTTGCGTGCATTTTCTCCCATGCGTCGTGCCTCTTCGGGATGGTCGGCGATGTAGCGGATAGCGTCTATCCAGCCTTGTACATCGTTATATTCTACGGTGATGCCGATTTCTTCCTTGTCGATGTCGATTTCGAAGTTGGGGTTGCGCGAGCAGATGACGGGGATGCCGAGGGCAAATGCTTCTACGAGAGTGGTCAGTCCTACGGTGTAGGGGAAGTCCAGACAGCAGATGACGATGCAGCTTTTGCGGGCTACCAGTTTTCCCAGTTCGTAGGGAATCACTCCGTCGGTGTAGTGGATGTGGATGGAGTCGGGCACTGAATAGCGGTCGAGTATCTTTTTATAGTTGATGTTGCCGCATGAGACGGCAATGTACAGATCCAATTCCTCGTTGGTTGCGGAGAATGACTGGAGCAAGGTGTCTACGTCCCGGTTTTCTTTACCGGTGGAGATAAATCCTTCGGGCTTCCGGTCGGGCATTTCTGCAAGCAGGTGGTCGTAGAAAGGAAGATCCGGTCCCCAATGGATGAGTTTCAGTTTGTGGGACGGTGCTTTCCGGGTTTTCTGCGAGTCCTGAATCAGTTTCCGACTGAACAGGAACATTTGGTCTATACCTTTGTAGAAAAGGCGGGAGATTTGTTCGCGCCACGGTTTGGGATTGGTCACGACGGCCGTGTGATGCCAGATGACGATGGGCTTGCGGTACAGTCCCAGTGCACGGAGGAAGATGACGGGTTCTATCCCCCGGAAAGAGGTGGCATAGAGCACGTCGTATTTTTCCTTGCAGAAGAGAATCTCTTTGGTGGCGTAAAACATGAGCTTCAGGCGACTGGAGAAATATTTGCATTTGTGCATTACGGAATGTATTCCGTAATTTTCCAGCAGAGGAAGTCCGTATAAAATATGTCCGGGGAATTTATATTCTTTCCATTCCTCGTAACTTTCCCGTGTGAGGCGGGTATGGTAAAAATAAATAGTAAGCAACGTATTTAGTGGTGCTTGTTTCTTTTCAGCCATTTGTTTATTCGGTTTTTGACAGCTTTCGTAATGATGGAGAAATTACCGTATTTCAGGTTGAGGAACAGTTCTTCGAACGAACGCCCTATCTTGATCCATGGATGATCCCAGCCCATGATGCGGTAAACCTTCTCTTTGTAGGCTACGTTTTCAATGACGTAGCGGGGATGCCGCAGCGGAAAGTCCACCTCGTAACGCTTCATGGTGAAGATGCGGCGATAGCCCTTGGGCAGGGTGTGGACCGAGCCGGCAAAATGGGTGGAATCTGCTGTTGCTCCGAGGTTGTTTATCATGTTGCGGGTAGGCACGATGCTTAGCCCGGAGTTGAACAGGATAGAGGCGTGGAAGATGGTTTCATAAAAGGCTTTCTGCTGTTCCCGGTGACGCTGGCACATATAGATAAAGTCGCTCCGGAATTTGCGTTCTTTGATGAGTTGCTCCAGTTGTTGCATGTTGAAGGAGTCGTCCAGGAAACTGTAAAACTTGTCCCATTGGTCGACTACCCGTTTCCAGCTCGCCCATCCCCAAATGGAAAAGGTGGTGGTAAAGAAATAGTCATAGGGCATATCTTGGGTGATTTCTTCGGGGTTAAATCCGGCAATCATGCTGATGCGGGTGTCATATTCGTATTTATCCAGCATCTCCTTGCAGAATTGGAAAAAGGAGACGGCGGGCACATCGTCGTCTTCCAATACGATGCACTTGTCGACTTTCGAAAAGGCCCATTTCTGCGAAATGTACTCCGAAGGGTCGCAGCCGAAATTCTTTTCCTGATAAAGCCGTTCTACTTCACATTCCCAGTCTATCTGTGATACGATTTCACGGCAGGCTTCTATTCCGGGCAAATCGCGTTCGCTTCGTGCTCCGTCCTGATAGAGGAAGAGCCGGGACGGACGTGCTTTCTTCACTTGCTCGAACACTTGCGACAGTTGTTGCGGGCGGTTGAAGAACAGTATAAGTACCGGGACGTCTACTAAAGCGGATTTCATATTCATAGTTCTTGTTTTGGGGTTGTACTGAATGAGAGGGCGGCAGGATAGTGGTTATTTATTTTTTCCTGTTCCTCCTTGGTAAATCGATGCAAGGTCGGGTAGTTGTATCGCAGGAACCCTTCCAGATCATCGGGAGCGGTCACGGTGAGGGGACCGAATTTCACCGGTTGCAGGTGGCGGATACTTTCTACGGTCACGTGGTCGGCGGTTGCCATAACGTTGTTGTAGTAGCGGGTGTTTCGTGAGTTGAAACAGCTTTGCACGGATACCAGCATCTGGTAAATTGCTTTTTTAGAGAAAAGAGAGTCGACTATTCTGTTCAGGAGACAGGAGAAGGCTCCCCGGTTTGTAGGGTTCTCTATTTCGCATTTGCCGAAGTGTTTCCACATCCATATTTCTTTTCCCATCAGGCAGCATTTGAGGAAGCCGAGTGCTTCGGATTGTATTCTTCGCAGCAGCTTGTTGTCGGGAATCTTGTCGAATGGGAATATATCGACAAAAATGCCCGGATGCATCGGGACATTCTTGAACATTTCTTCTACAAAAAGGGTGTTGTTTTTCTTGACTTTGGCAAAATAATACGGGGTGTGAGGGTCTGTCTCTATCCATGAAAGGAAGTAGGAAGGACCCAGTTCTCCGGGTGCTACTTTTAAGAATTTGTTGTAATTCTCCCGCGTCATGCCGATGTCTATATCGTCATCCCAGGGGAGAATGCCCTGATCGTAGAGTGCGCCGATGGCTGTGCCGCCTATCACAAAATAGGGAATATCGTGCTTCTGACACACCCGGATGGTTTCTCCCAATATGTCGTAAAGTTCGGTATGTAATAAATCAAGCTCTTCGGCTGTATATTTCTTGTTCATCGGAAATGGTTAATGCACGTTGTATTGCAAATGTAGTAATTATATTGCTAAGTTACTATAACTTTAAGTTTCCTTGCATAAATTCGGTGGCCACTCGCCCGCGTCCCGGAATGGGGAGAACGGATGCTTGCGGAAAGTCCTTGAGCAGACAGTCTGCCGGATTGATCTCCGGATAGAACTTCTTCAACAGGAACAGGCTGGGACCGGTGGTGATACTTCCTATAAAGACGGAAGCATCCATCAATAGCTGTATCGAGCAGAGGAAACGTGCCATTTGCTTCTGTTTCAGTTCTTTGGTGGTCTGTGTGAAAGCGCTGTTGACATATCCTTTTTCGTCGGGGCTGCAAAGGGTGTACCAGTGTATGTCCGGGGCAAGGGTTTGCAATTGCTCGAAGAGGCGGTAGTCGTCGGTCAATACAAAGACGTCGCGGATGGCTGTTTTTTCTTTGATGAGGCGTATGTAATGTTCCGGTGGAAGCAGGTTGGTTTCGGTGATCTTGTCTCCTCCGCGTATTTGGCATCCTGCGTATTGAGGCGGAAGTTGCAGGCTGGCGGCAAATTGGAGACATTCCTGTGCGGTGGTGTCGTTGAGTTTCCAGGTGATTTCCGTCAGCTTTTGGAAGGTGTGGAGGTAGTCACCGTCTATTCCCAGTTCGGGGATATGGAAATGCTGGTTGGGGTTGAACGTCACTTGAAAGTTGAGTCGGACCGGTTTGCCATACGTGAAGAAAGCAAGGGCTTTTCCGATGATGTTCTTACAGGTTACTTTCAGTTTCCATTTCAGTAACTTCGTCTTAGGCAGCTTTTTGTCTTTCATCAATGCCTGCCAGGAGGGGAGGCGATGGGTGTTATAAGTGTGATGAAACGGTTCGTGCACTTGCTCGCAGAAGGGGGCGAAACAATCTTCCCAACCTTTTTCCCATCCGAAGTTGGCGTCGTCGGAGTAGAGCTTGAACTGTATTTTGTGTTGCAGGCAATAAAGCATTGCGTGAAGCATATAGGTATATTCGGTGAAGAAACCGGCATCTATACCTATGTGATAGATCATCGTCTTTTTGAAAGAACGATTCAGAAGATGGTATCGGGTGGCAAGGTCATTTGGGTTCATGTGTCTTCTTTTTGATGAAATATTGAATGCTTTCTTTAAAAGTAACCGATCGGCTGCCCCACATGGTTGCTACGTAGAGTGCTGCAGCAAGCACTATCTTGCTTGCCAGGCGGAGATAAATATTCTCGATGGAGCGGGTGGTGTAATAGGTGATTACCATAACCGTAGCCGCAATGGCAGCATAAGGAAGTATGTCCATCAGGGCATGGCGAAGCTTCAATCCTATTTCCTGCCATACAAAGTAGTGCCATGTCAGTAGCCACAGTATGTTGATGGATACATAGACGGTGAGCATGGTAAAGATCCCATAAGAGTGGGCTAATAGAACGCTTGACAGTAAGATGATGCCGAGCGCTATGGTGTTCCACATATAGATGCGGGATTTTCCTTTACTGATAATCAGTTGTTGATAGAGGTATGCGATGGGAGCAAAGGCTCCGCTGATACACAGTATTTGCATGATTAATATGCTGGAATACCACTTGTCGGTGATGGTGATGATAATCAGCTCTTCCGATACGATTCCCAATCCCAACATGGCGGGAAACGAGACAAAAGCGGTGAAACGCAGCATTTTGCGAAATACCCGTTTTTGCCGTTCAAGGTCGTCGGACACTTTGGTGAGTACCGGTTGCGCTACTCCGTTTATCATGCCGGAGATGAAGAGTTGTCCCATGCCGCACCATTTATTGGCTTGGTTGTAATATCCTACTTCTTTTTCGCTGTAGAATTTACCCAGTATCACGGAAAACAGATTGTTATTGATGTGATTGAATACATTGGTAACCAGTAGTTTCCCACTGAATCCGAACATTTCCTTAATCGGGGTGAAGTTGAACTGCAAGCTTGGTCGCCAACGGGTGAAATGCCAGTAACAGGCTGTGTTGATGGTTACGTAAACGATGCTTTGCGTAGCAATTCCCCAATAAGAGAAACCAAAGTAGGCAAGAGTGACTCCGGTGATTCCGGACACGGTGAGTCCGATAACCGAAGACAATGCCCGCTGTTTGACCATCAGATTACGCAGGAGATAGGCACTGTGGGATATTCCCAGACTGGCAATGAAGAAGCCGATAAAAGAATAACGTGCCAGTGGTGTCAGTTCGGGAGTATCGTAAAAGTCAGCGATAAGCGGTGCACAGAGGAATAACAGCAGGTACAGCGACAGACTGATGGCCGCGTTGAACCAGAATACGGCATTGTAATCATTGTGCGTCACTTCTTTCTTATTAACAAGGGCAGCTGTGAAACCACTTTCTTGTATCGAGCTGGCAATGAGGGAGAAGATGGCCAACATTCCCACCATTCCATAATCTGACGGAGTGAGTAATCGCGCGAGGAATATTCCGAAAAGTAGGTTTAGCAACTGCTGTATGCCGTTGCTGAATCCTCCCCAAAATAGTCCTTTGGCTGTCTTTTCTTTTAGTGACTGATTCTCGCTCATGTTATTTGCAAAGAATACATGAAAAGGCTATGCGTGATGATAGCTTTTCATGTATTCCCTATTCTAGTTTTATTATTTTACTTCGCTGCCCGGCTTCACTTCACGTCCCGGCATGATAACTGCCAGACTGCCGTCGTTGTTTTCGGCACTAAGAATCATGCCTTCGCTGACGATTCCTTTCAGTTTGCGCGGAGCGAGATTAGCGATGAAGCAAACTTGTTTGCCTACCAGCTCTTCCGGTTGATAATGCTTGGCAATACCTGATACGATGGTACGTGTCTCCAGTCCGTCATCGATTTTGAATTGCAGCAATTTATCCGCTTTCGGTACTTTCTGACATTCAAGAATGGTACCTACACGGATATCCAGTTTCTCAAAATCCTCGAAGGCAACGTTTGCCCGGATAGGATTGGCTTTGTAGTTGGCTTCCTCGTTTGCTTTCTTAGTATCGAGCAACTTTTGTACCTGTGCTTCGATAGTAGCGTCTTCAATCTTCTCGAACAATAATTCCGGTTTGTTCAACTGGTGGCCTACGGGAAGAAGGTCGTCACGTCCCAGTTCAGACCATTCGAAAGTATCCATGTTCAGCATTTTGCGGAGTTTTTCCGAGCTGAACGGCAAGAATGGGTCGAAGGCGATGGCAAGGTTGGCAACCAGTTGCAGGGAAATGTTGAGGATGGTTCCTACACGTTCCATATCTGTCTTAGCCAGTTTCCACGGTTCGGTGTCGGCCAGGTATTTGTTTCCGATACGTGCCAGATTCATGGCCTCTTTCTGTGCATCGCGGAATTTGAATACGTCGAGCAGTTTTTCTACTTCTGCTTTCACGTCTGCGAATTCTTTCAGCGTTTCCTTGTCGTAGTCGGTTAAGCTGCCCTGTGCGGGTACGCGACCGTCGAAGTATTTTTGAGTCAGCACCATTGCACGGTTTACGAAGTTGCCGTATACGGCTACCAGTTCGTTGTTATTGCGTGCTTGGAAGTCTTTCCAAGTGAAGTCGTTGTCTTTCGTTTCCGGTGCGTTGGCGGTCAGTACGTAGCGGAGTACGTCTTGCTTTCCGGGGAAATCAGCCAGATATTCGTGCAACCATACGGCCCAATTGCGGGAAGTAGAGATCTTGTCTCCTTCGAGGTTGAGGAATTCGTTGCTCGGCACGTTGTCCGGCAGGATATAGCTGCCTTCTGCTTTCAGCATGGCAGGGAATACGATGCAATGGAATACGATATTATCTTTTCCGATGAAGTGAATCAGACGCGTTTCTGGATCTTTCCACCATGTTTCCCAGCTGTCGGGAAGAAGTTCTTTGGTGTTGGAGATGTATCCGATCGGAGCATCAAACCATACATAGAGCACTTTTCCTTCTGCTCCTTCTACGGGAACAGGGATACCCCAATCAAGGTCACGGCTCACGGCACGTGGTTGCAGACCCATGTCGAGCCAGCTTTTGCATTGACCGTATACGTTCGGACGCCATTCTTTGTGATCTTCCAGAATCCATTTGCGCAGCCATGCTTCGTGTTTGTCGAGAGGAAGATACCAGTGTTTGGTTTCTTTCATTACCGGTTTGCTACCGCTGATGGCGCTTTTCGGGTTGATAAGATCTGTAGGAGAAAGTGAGGTTCCGCACTTTTCGCATTGGTCGCCGTAAGCGCCTTCCGAATGGCAGTGAGGACATTCTCCGGTGATATAACGGTCGGCAAGGAATGTTTTTGCTTCCTCGTCGTAATATTGTTCGGATGTTTTTTCGATGAATTCTCCTTTATTGTATAATGTTTTGAAGAAATCCGAAGCCAGTTGGTGATGCGTCGGTGAAGTGGTGCGACTATACACGTCGAATGAGATACCGAACTCTTTGAATGATTCCTTAATCAGCGAATGATAACGGTCTACTACATCCTGTGGAGTAATTCCTTCTTTCTTGGCACGGATGGTGATAGGCACTCCGTGTTCGTCCGAACCTCCGATGAATAATACATCTTCTTTTTTCAGACGCAGATAGCGTACATAGATATCTGCCGGCACGTATACACCCGCCAGGTGACCGATATGGACAGGACCGTTCGCATACGGCAGTGCCGATGTGACGGTGGTTCTTTTGAATTTCTTTTCCATTATATAGTGTGATTTTTGTTGTTTTCAACTTTGCAATGTGCAAAGATAATGACTTTTCACCACAGATTACACGGATTAACACAGATTATTTCATTGAAAAGTGGTCACAGAATGAAACAGGAACGTTTCGTAATAAAAAAACAGGTAAAAAGAAAGTGTTTTACCCTGATATAAGTTGGCTAGAAAATAGCGAATTTGTATCGGGGTATTTTTATATTTTCTATTATGTTCTATTTTTAAGATTGAAACAGATTAGGAGTATCTAAATTGTATTCTAATAAAAGAAGTGACGTATAAAATACTGTATGAATATGCGGAATAAGTAATCTTTCTTGAATACAAATGAGTGAATATTCATGATTGTTGATAGAATCATGAATCATTGCTTTTAAAGGAAGACTTCGTTCCTTTTAAAGAAACGGTTTATTGGTCAGTGAGAAGTACTTTCTTGCTTTTAAACGAAAGGACAAAAGGGCATTTAGAATACTTGTTTTGTGCTGGTTGCTGTCGAATAGGTAACATGTGAGTTGTTTCTATTTGAACTTATATTTGCAATAATCTGCTCCTGAAATTAGGAATTTTGCCTTTTTGATGTTGAATCGAATGATTTAAAGTCTGTTTTGTGTGAATATGGATTATGCAACTTGCTTATCCTTCAAGTTTTCCAATATACTCCGGACTCATCTTGTATATTTTTGATTCTGTATGAGTTTTATGTCCATTTTTTCTGCATAAAGTAATATTCTGTTCTAATGATAAGAATTACATGGTAAGATTATAGCTTTGCATTTCAATAAGTCAGTATAATCTATATAATTTCTTGCTCATTTCCTCTTTTATCATCTATTTCCATCTATATTTCTCCCCTTTTTCTTTCTTTTTTCTCGTAAGAAAGAATATATTTGTACCTAAGTTAAACGAAAACCAAAGCATGATATGATAACAACCCAGTTGCTTCGTCCTGAAAGCATTGTCGTAGTAGGGGCATCGAATAATGTGCATAAGCCGGGTGGCGCAATATTAAAGAATTTGATAAATGGAGGTTATCGGGGAGAACTTCGGGCGGTGAATCCGAAGGAAAAGGAAGTACAGGGAGTTCCCGCCTTTGCGGACGTGAATGATCTGCCGGACACAGATCTGGCGGTGTTGGCTGTGCCTGCCTCGATGTGTCCTGATATGGTGGAAACATTGGCTAGCAAGAAACAAACCAGGGCATTTATCATACTCTCGGCAGGTTTTGGTGAAGAAACTCACGAAGGAGCACTGTTGGAAGAACGTATTTTGGAAACAGTTAATAAATACGGCGCTTCACTGATTGGTCCTAATTGCATTGGATTGATGAATACATGGCATCATAGTGTATTCAGCCAGCCGATTCCTAACTTAAACCCCAAAGGGGTGGACTTGATTTCCAGCTCCGGTGCTACGGCGGTATTTATTCTCGAAAGTGCCGTAACAAAAGGTTTGCAGTTCAATTCAGTCTGGTCGGTGGGAAACGCCAAGCAGATCGGTGTAGAAGATGTATTGCAATTTATGGATGAGAACTTCGATCCCGAAAAAGATTCTCATCTGAAACTACTCTATATTGAAAGTATTCAGAATCCGGACAGGTTGTTATTCCATGCTTCGTCTTTGATTAGAAAAGGGTGCAAGATTGCGGCAATCAAAGCCGGAAGTTCGGAGAGCGGAAGCCGGGCGGCATCTTCCCATACAGGAGCAATCGCCAGTTCCGATTCGGCAGTAGAGGCTTTGTTCCGTAAAGCAGGCATTGTGCGTTGCTTCTCTCGTGAAGAATTGACTACTGTGGGTTGCGTGTTTACTTTACCCGAATTGAAAGGAAAGAATTTTGCCATTATCACTCATGCCGGAGGGCCGGGAGTGATGCTGACAGATGCGTTGAGTAAAGGCGGACTGAATGTGCCTAAGCTGGAGGGAGAAGTAGCCGAGGAACTAAAAGCCCAACTATTCCCCGGTGCTGCCGTCGGAAATCCTATTGATATTCTGGCTACCGGAACACCGGAACATCTGCGCCTTTGCATTGACTACTGCGAGGAAAAGCTTGACAATATAGACGCCATGATGGCCATCTTCGGAACTCCGGGATTGGTTACTATGTTTGAAATGTATGATGTGCTTCACGAAAAGATGCAGACTTGCAAGAAACCGATTTTTCCCATTCTTCCTTCCATTAATACAGCCGGAGCAGAGGTTTCCGCCTTCCTGGCAAAAGGGCATGTGAATTTTGCAGACGAAGTGACCTTGGGTACTGCCCTTTCACGTATCGTCAATGCTCCTAAACCGGCAGTTCCTGAAATAGAACTGTTCGGAGTGGACGTTCCGAGGATTCGTCGTATTATTGATTCTATTCCGGAGGATGGTTATATCGCTCCCAATTATGTACAGGCATTGTTGCACGCTGCCGGTATTCCGTTGGTAGATGAATTTGTTTCCGACAATAAAGAGGAGATAGTAGCTTTTGCCCGTCGGTGCGGATTTCCGGTAGTTGCCAAGGTTGTTGGTCCTGTGCACAAATCAGATGTCGGTGGTGTCGTTTTGAACATTAAAAGTGAGCAACATCTGGCACTGGAATTCGATCGTATGATGCAGATACTTGATGCAAGAGCAATTATGGTACAGCCGATGCTGAAAGGTACGGAACTGTTTGTTGGCGCAAAATATGAAGAGAAGTTCGGTCACGTGGTACTTTGTGGTTTGGGAGGTATTTTTGTGGAGGTGCTGAAAGATGTATCTTCCGGTTTGGCTCCGCTTTCTTACGAAGAAGCTTATTCAATGATTCATTCTTTGCGTGCTTATAAAATCATTCAGGGAACACGTGGGCAAAAGGGAGTCAACGAAGATAAATTTGCTGAAATTATTGTCCGTTTGTCCACTTTACTACGTTTCGCTACAGAGATCAAAGAAATGGATATAAATCCGCTCTTAGCAACAGAAAAGGCCGTTGTAGCAGTTGATGCGCGTATCAGGATAGAAAAATAGGACTATTCTTTCATTCATTGAGACATATTTACTATCTTTCCGCTGTGATTTTGCCTACATTTGGTAACTCAAACGGAAGGATAGAAAACACGTATGTTTATGAAGAAAGTTCTCATATTTTTAATCTGTTTAATTGGCTATCAGATCGGCTGCCATGCTCAAATGGCGGACGAGCATTATTATTTCAAAAATCTTAGTGTACAGAACGGATTATCTCAAAATACGGTCAATGCGATTTTGCAGGATAAGCAGGGCTTTATGTGGTTCGGCACAAAAGATGGTTTGAATAGATATGACGGTTTGTCATTCCGCAAATTCAAACACGATGACCGCACACGGCGGAGCATTGGTAATAATTTTATCACAGCTCTTTATGAGGATGCAAAAGGAAATATCTGGGTAGGTACGGATGTAGGACTTTATATCTATAATCCGGAAAAAGATTCTTTCCGGCATTTTGCTGAATTGAGCGCAGAAAACACGAAAATAGAGCATACCGTAACTGCAATCTCCGGAGACAACAAAGGATGTGTCTGGGTAGCGGTAGAGTCGCAGGGACTATTTTGTTATGATCTGGAGGAAGGAACACTCCAGAACCACACATTGAAGAACTTTTCTTTTATCTCCACCAATGTCCAGTCTTTTGTTTTCGATAATAGCGGAACCCTTTGGATTGGCTGCTATGGCGATGGACTTTTCTATTCGAAAGACCGTTTGCAAACCCTTCATCCTTATGTCTCACCTGTAGACGATCAAAAAACTTATGAGAATGATGTCGTGATAGGCCTGGTGAAAGGAGCATATAATTGTCTATATATAGGCTCTTTAAAAGGAGGAGTGAAAGAACTGAACCTGACCTCTAACAAACTGCATGATTTACTCTCTAAAGATGAAAGTGGAGAGTCTGTTTTTTGTCGTGAACTGCTGGTTGCTTCTGACAATGAATTGTGGATTGGTGCAGAATCGGGACTCTATATTTATAATCTCCGAATGGGTAAGTATGTTCATTTGCGCAGTTCGATCAACGACCCTTATTCTTTATCCGACAATGCTATTTATTCATTGTGTAAGGATCGCGAGGGTGGTATCTGGATTGGCTCTTATTTTGGCGGTGTGAATTACTATCCTCGTTTTTATACGTATTTCGAGAAATATTATCCCAAAGGGACTGATAATGGTTTGCGTGGGAAACGAGTACGTGAGTTCTGTCAGGATAATCAAGGTATTCTGTGGATTGGTACGGAGGACGGTGGTCTGAATCGTTTCAACCCCAAGACCAAAACATTCTCCTTCTTTACACCCAGTAGTGCTTTTACCAATGTGCATGGTTTATGTTTAATTGGAGATCATCTTTGGGTAGGAACCTTTTCAAAAGGAGTGAAAGTAGTAGATACGCGTACGGGAGCTATCGTGAAAACCTATCAGAAAACGGATTCTCCCCGTTCATTGATAGATAATAGTGTTTTCTCTATTTGCTGCACAACGACCGGTGATATTTACCTGGGAACTTTATTCGGCTTGCTCCGATATAATAAACAGTCTGATGATTTCGACCGGATACCGGAACTGAACGGTCGGTTTGTGTATGACATAAAGGAGGACTCCGGAGGAAATCTATGGTTGGCAACTTATGCTAATGGAGCCTATTGCTACAATGTGAGTGAAAAGAAATGGAAGAATTATTTGCACGATGAAAATAACCCGAAGAGTCTCCCGTATGATAAGGTATTAAGTATCTTTGAAGACTCTCACCGACAAATCTGGTTGACTACTCAAGGAGGAGGTTTTTGTCGTTTTCAGCCGGATACGGAGACATTTGCCAATTATAATTTGTCGGCCGGACTGCCGAACGATGTTGTATACCAGATTGTGGAGGACAAAGAAGGATTTTTGTGGTTGACAACTAATAACGGTTTGGTCTGCTTTCAACCTACTACCGGAATGATGAAGGTATATACCACCTCCAATGGCTTGTTGGGCGACCAGTTTAATTATCGTTCAAGCTTTGAAACTGAGGATGGTACGATTTATTTGGGTAGCATCGATGGTTTTATAGCCTTTAATCCCAAGAATTTCTCCGAGAACAAGTTTCTCCCGTCTATTGTAATTACTGATTTCTTTCTGTTTGGAAAGGAAGTATATGCTGGTGAACCGGGCTCTCCGTTGGAAAAGAGTATCACTTTCTCTGACCAGCTTGTTCTCCAGTCTAATCAGAATTCTTTCTCTTTCCGTGTAGCCGCGCTGGATTTTCAGGCTCCTAAGACAAGTCGGATTATGTATAAGTTGGAAGGCTTTGATACAGACTGGTTGACAGTTGGTGAAAGCCCTATTGTTACCTACTCCAATCTTCGATATGGTGATTATACCTTCCGGGTGAAAGTTGCCAATAGTGATGGAGTATGGAGTGACGATGAAGTGGTATTGGAAGTACATATTCTTCCTCCTTTCTATCTTTCTATATGGGCGTATTGTGCGTATGCTTTGCTGATTATCGGTTGTTCTTTACAAATTGTTGTGTATTTCAAGAGACGCAGTAATAGCAAACATCGACGACAGATGGAGAAATTCGAGCAGGAGAAGGAACGTGAAGTTTACCATGCAAAGATTGATTTCTTTACGAATGTGGCCCATGAGATACGTACACCGCTAACATTGATTAAAGGTCCGTTGGAAAACATTATATTGAAGAAACAGGTCGATGCGGAAACGCGGGAAGACCTGAATGTAATGAAGCAGAATACGGAACGATTGTTGAATCTGACTAACCAGTTACTTGACTTCCGTAAAACGGAAAGTCAGGGATTCCGCTTGAATTTTGCGAAATGCAATGTAACGGAGGTACTGAAAGAGACTCATGTGCGTTTCACTTCCCTTGCCAAACAGAAAGGTTTGGAATTCACCTTGCAAGTGCCTGAAAAGGATTTTTATGCACATGTGAACCGGGAGGCGTTTACGAAGATTATCAGTAATCTGTTGAACAATGGGGTGAAGTATGCTGAAAGCTACGTACATATATTTTTGGAGGTGTCGGAAGCGGATAATAATAATTCATTCCGTATTCGTACAGAGAATGATGGAGTAATTATTCCTAATGAGATGAAAGAGGAAATTTTCAAACCTTTCGTTCGTTTTAATGAAAAAGAAGACGGAAAAGTGACTACTGGAACAGGAATCGGCTTAGCTCTTTCCCGTTCATTGGCAGAACTGCATCAAGGAACCCTGGCTATGGGAGAAGGGGAAGAAAATAATACCTTCTGTCTGACTTTGCCGATAGTTCAGGATATGACAATCACTTTAACACCGGAACCGGAAGCAGGAATGGACAAGGTGAGTGAAATTTCTGCTGGAGAGGTGGAAAAGAAAGATAACCGTCCTACAGTGCTGGTTGTGGAAGATAATCCGGATATGCTTGCCTTTGTAGTGCGTCAGTTATCGAAAGAATATGCTGTATTGACTGCTACTAACGGGGAGGAAGCGTTACAAGTGTTGGATGGTAATTATGTGAATCTAGTGGTTAGTGACGTTGTGATGCCTGTGATGGATGGTTTTGAACTATGTAAGAGAATAAAGTCAGATTTGAATTATAGTCATATTCCCGTTATACTGTTGACTGCGAAGACGAATATCCAGTCTAAGATAGAGGGAATGGAATTGGGAGCAGACGCATATCTGGAGAAACCTTTCTCTGTGGAATATTTGCAGGCTTGTGCTTCCAGCCTTATTCAGAATAGGGAGAAACTGCGCAAGGCTTTTGCACAGTCTCCTTTTGTGGCAGCCAATACGATGGCGTTGACAAAAGCTGACGAAGATTTTATAAAGAAGTTGAATGAGGTTATCCAGGTGAATTATAGTAATCCGGAATTTAGCATGGATGATATGGCGGATAGCC